>Ga0207155_1056_pt1 | contig 28598 bp, 23 predicted proteins | sample Alteio_BWMinHeat_26_FD_153515 | JGI IMG/M metagenome (GOLD analysis project Ga0207155, IMG submission 153515) | Enriched cells from forest soil in Barre Woods Harvard Forest LTER site, Petersham, Massachusetts, United States -... | ecosystem: Environmental > Terrestrial > Soil > Temperate forest >... | reverse complement strand
ATCTATGTTCAGCATAAGATCTCGAAACAAGGAGAAGAATTTTTCAATTGGCTTGAGGCGGGCGCTCATATCTATGTGTGTGGAGCAAAATCTCCAATGAGTGATGATGTAGAAAACGCGTTGGCTCAGGTTATCGAAAAGTTTGGAAACAAAAGTGCAGAGCAGGCGCAAGCATATTTAAATCAGTTAAAAGAAGAAGGACGATACCAAAAAGATGTCTACTAATCTAGTCACAGAAAAAACGGTCGAAAAAAATTTTTCACCGGTTGAAAAAATCAAAAAAGAAAGCCGCGGGCTGCGAGGCTCAATTGTATCCGGCCTGGCCGATGAAATTTCTGGCGCCATCAGCGAAGATGATCAGGCCGTCATTAAGTTTCACGGCATGTATCAGCAAGACGATCGCGACCAACGCGATGAGCGTGCCACCAAAAAACTTGATCGCCTTTATTCTTTCATGATTCGTCTTCGGTTGCCCGGAGGTTTTCTTACTCCAAAACAATGGATCGCCACGCATGAGATTGCTGGTAAAAATTCTACAGGCGTAATTAAAATCACTTCGCGGCAAACCCTGCAACTACATGGAATGATCAAATCAAAGATCAAACCCACGATCCAGGCATTCAATGCTGCACATTTGGATTCTATCGCCACATGTGGTGATATCAATCGAAATGTATTGTGCAGTTCACATCCAAAACAATCCCCCATTCATAAAGAAGTATTTGCTTATGCAGATAAGATCAGCACACTGCTGATGCCAAAGACAAAGGCTTACTACGAGATTTGGCTGGACCAAGAAAAACTTGTCGACAAAAAGGAAGAAGAAGATCCTTTGTATCAAGATCGTTACTTGCCGCGCAAGTTTAAAATTGCCATTGCGATTCCACCCAATAATGATGTTGATGTTTTTGGCAACGACATCGGACTGATTGCGGTTATCGAGAACAATAAACTTCAAGGATTCAACATTGCAGTTGGTGGTGGTCTTTCAACTACCCATGGAAACAAGAACACGTACGCCCGTCTCGCCACGGTGATTGGTTTTTGTGACCCAGAAAAAGTTCTCAAGGCAGTTTACGAGATCGTTACCATCCAACGCGACTTCGGTAATCGAAGCGATAGAAAATTAGCGAGACTAAAATACACACTCGATAGAGTTGGCGTTGATTGGTTTAAAGAAGAGCTGGAGAGACGAACAGGCTTCACAATTGAAGCACCAAGATCTTATCAATTCACTTCACGTACCGATTATTTTGGCTGGCATAGTGATGATGTAGGTTTATCGCATTACACCATGTTTGTGGAAAATGGTCGTATAACAGATAGCGAAAATGCAAAATTGAAATCCGCATTGCTTGAGGTGGCCAAAACGGGCAAAGCAAATTTTCGCTTCACCTGTAATCAAAATGTGATCTTGGCTGACATCAAGAGCGAGGATAAAAAAATAGTTGAAAGTACTCTCACGCAATTTGGGGTGATCCAATCAAACGAGAGCGCATCGGCCTTGAGAAAAAACTCGATGGCTTGCGTGGCATTAAATACTTGTCCACTTGCTTTGGCCGAAGGACAACGGTATCTTCCCCAGCTCATTTCAAAAATCGAACCCTTACTAAAAAAATATTCTTTAGAGAATGACGAAATTATTATCCGTATGACTGGCTGCCCGAACGGGTGTGCTCGTTCTTACATTGCAGAGATTGGTTTGGTGGGTACAGCTTACGGCCGCTATAATCTGCACTTTGGTGGCGATCGCGTTGGAGAAAGATTAAATAAAATTTTTAAAGAAAACCTAGACGAAGAATCTATTTTGTTTGAGCTCAACGGATGGTTGGGCCGTTACAAGTCGGAACGAAAACCTGGCGAAACTTTTGGTGACTTTGCTATGCGCGAAATAAAATTTAATTGATCATGACCGAAAGTCCCATTATTTCAACTGCCAAAGAAACCAACAATCTTTTCCCTGTTTTTATTAAACTGGAAAATCTTCGCTTACTGATTGTGGGCGGTGGTGATGTTGGTCTTGAAAAGCTAAATGCCGTTATCACCAATTCACCAGCTACTAAAATCACCGTCGTTGCAGAATCTATCAACGATGACATTAAAAAGTTAGCTGAGAGCACCACCATTGAACTAATTGAACGCAGTTATCAGTCTGATGATTTGAATAATATTGACCTGGTGATTGTAGCTGTGGACGACAAATCAACAGGTGCACTCATTCGAAAAGACGCCAAGGAAAAAGGAGTTTTAGTCAACGTTGCCGATACACCCGAGCTCTGTGATTTTTATTTAGGCTCAGTCGTTAAGAAAGGAAATTTAAAAATTGCCATCTCCACCAACGGAAAGTCGCCAACAATCGCCAAGCGATTAAAAGAAATATTTAATGACTCTTTGCCTGATCAGGTAGACGATCTGTTGGAAAACATGAGCTTGATCCGTGGCAAACTGAATGGAAATCTTTCTTCGAAAATTATTGAGTTGAACAAGATCACGCAAACCCTTGTTGCCGGCAACGGCTCAAGTTCAAAAGGATTCACGGAACAACAATGGAAACGTATCGCGTCTTATTCTCTCTTTGCATTTTTCTTTATGTTCCTCGGACATTTGCTTTTGTCATACGTTCCACTCTCCGATCTTCTTAACGATTTCAAAAAAGTTGTACTAAGCGTTGACTCCAATTTTTATTGGATGATCGGAGCGGGTTTCCTCGCTCAAATGGTTGATGGATTATTAGGCATGGGATATGGAGTAACTTGTACTACGGTGCTCTTATCACTCGGTGTGAATTTGCCAGCCATCAGCGGAAGTATTCACACTGCCGAAATGTTTTCGAGCGGTGTCTCAGGATATAGTCACTATAAATTCGGGAACGTCAACAAAAAACTGTTTCAGAAATTATTAATACCTGGAATCTTGGGGGCAGTTGCCGGAGCCTACTTGCTTTCAAGATTCGGGAATGAATATGCGTCTTATATTCGGCCACTTCTTGCTGTTTATACCTTATTTCTTGGAACAAAAATTCTTCGCGCAGCTTTCAATAAAAAACGAGTGACTAAAAAAGTAAAACGCGTTGGCTGGCTGGCTGGTGCAGGTGGATTCCTCGATTCATTTGGAGGTGGCGGTTGGGGGCCGTTAGTAACGAGTACGCTAATCTCCAAAGGAAGAAGTCCTCAGTATGTAATTGGTTCTGTGAGTATCACTGAATTTTTTATAACACTCGCTAGTGCCCTTACATTTTTCTCCATGCTTGGCATTAGTCATTGGCCAATAATTTTGGGTTTGATCGTTGGCGGAACGATGGCCGCTCCATTTGCAGCAAAATTAGCAGGTAAGCTCCCCGTCAAGGCCATGTTCTTTGGTGTTGGGGGATTGGTCATTATCTGGAGCGTGATGTCATTGTCTAAATTTTTGTTAAGCTTATAATCGGATCATAATTTGATTTGGTTTTGATTTTAAACAAGGCGAAATTCATCTTTGCCAAAAAGTAATTCTTTTGATCGTTTCCAAACCTCAAACCGGCACTATAACATCATTTGTCTTCTTCATTTTGATCACCGTGATCGTAGCCGTGATGAATGCAATGGTGATATTTAACAACCAAATAGTTGCCTGGTACAATTATGCAGTTGTAATCGTTTTGATTCCTATCGGGCTCTTTGTTTTCTACAAAGTTTTTGTGCGATATAAAATTTTGAAATTTGGCAACAACCAAATTCAAATTGACTACCCAATGTTAAGGAGAAGCAAAATCTATTCTCTTGACCAAGTCGAACATTGGATTGAAAATAAAGTGAAGACCGGAAAGAATTCAGAGTACAAAGAACTCCAGGTTAGTTTTGCTGATGGGACAAAGATCAGCATTGGCCACAAAGAGCATACTGAATATGCTCATATGATTCAGTACCTTATGCAGAAAGTGCCGAGAAAAAAAGCCTCTTTAAGTTGATTGGTAAAGTTTCAAATCCTTTTTACTTTTGCCGTCCCTCAAACTCAAACGAGAGTTTTATATGCCCAGGTGGTGAAATTGGTAGACACGCTACTTTGAGGGGGTAGTGCCGCAAGGTGTGCTGGTTCGAGTCCAGTCCTGGGCACCAAAATTGTTAGCTCCCCCTGGATAAGGAGAGGAATTCTAGCCGAAGTGGTGAAATTGGTAGACACGCACGTTTCAGGGGCGTGTGGCGCAAGCTGTGCGGGTTCGAGTCCCGCCTTCGGCACTCAACCTCAAATAACGTTAGGAGATCGCCTCGTTCAAATAATCATTCAGTTGTTTGATGCTTTTGCACATAACCGCTAACTTCTTCACAAAATTCTTATTGTTTATATCTGCATCGGTGAATTGACACGAAACCGTGAAGCTTTTATTCTTAAGCAAATCGATATGCGGATGATCTTTTGGGTATCCCTTTGGTGCGGTCTTCACTCGATCCCAATCCGAAAGCCCATCGAAATATTTTTTAAACTCTTTTCCATTTAAAATTTTTAGAAACTTGGTCGCATTGTAATCAATCTCCTGACGAATCTTAGCCAAGTTTTCAGCATTAGGCATATATATTCCTCCCGCTACAAAACATTTGCCTGGCTCAATGTGAATGTAGTAACCTGGCTCCTGCTCCATTTTACCATGAGGTGAAAAACCTGCACCCATGTTGGTTTTGTACGGTCGTTTGTCTTTGCTGAATCGAACGTCACGATAAATCCTGAACCCCATCTTGCGTGGATTCAGGCTTCCAAGGCTTTCATCAATTTTAATAAGCTCTTTATGGAAAGCTTCCAAAAAATCTTCGAACGATGATTTGGCCTCAAGGTAAACCGGTTTGTTCTTTTCAAACCATTCCCGGTTGTTGTTTTTTGTAACACCTTTAAGGAATTTAAAAATGAGCTGAAAGTCCATAATCAAATGAGATTGAATTAAGAATTTAATTTTATAAAACTTCAACCACGGTTTCCAGTCCGATGCCGCGCGAAGCCTTCACTAAAATAGTTTTATTGGTCAGTGGATGCTTTTTCAGTTCTTCTTGCAATAATTGTTTGGAATCGAAATGTCTGGCCTCTGGAATCTCTTTAAGAGCTGATTTAAACAATGACCCAACCAAAAAAACATTTTCAAATCTTTTTTCGCGAATCAATTTTCCAATGTTTCGATGTTCCTGGTCTGCTTCTCCTTCCAATTCATACATATCTCCTAAGATCAAAACTTTTTCATCAGCTTTCATCGCTGCCAGGTTTTCTATCGCGGCTACCATAGAACTGGGATTAGCATTGTACGCGTCTAAGATTATCGTATTCGTTTCCTTCTTCACGATTTGCGATCGCATGTTTTCTGGTTCATAGTCAGCGGCAGCCTCGTTGGCTAACTTCAAATCCACACCAAAATATTTCCCAATACATAATGCCGCAGCTATGTTCTCGAAATTATAAGCGCCTAACAATTTCGTTTGAACTTCTTCTCCATTTTCGGCTTTGAATTTTATGTAGGGATCGGCCGAAATAAATTCGGCATGATAGTAATCCCCCTCTGCCGGATAAAACAAAGGAGATTTAAAACGCTTCGCCATATTGAACAAAATCGGATTTTTAGAATTAATAAAGACCTGGCCATTATGTTCAATCAAATGTTGGTACAACTCTGTTTTGGCCCTTATGATATTTTCAAAACCCCCAAAGGTGCCAATGTGTGCCTTACCAATATTCGTAATAAACCCGTGTGTTGGGTTAGCAATTTTTGCGAGCTCTGCAATTTCGCCAACGTGATTCGCTCCCATTTCGATCACTGCGATTTCAAATGAAGAATCAACTGACAAAATGGAAAGCGGCACACCGATATGATTATTCAAGTTTCCTTTTGTAGCGAAGGTTTTGAACTTCTTAGAGAGCACAGCGTGAAGCAATTCCTTGGTCGTTGTTTTACCATTCGAGCCCGTAAGCCCGATGACAGGAATTTTCAATTGACTCCGATGAAAGCTCGCCAATTGTTGCAGGCTTTGTAAACCATCTTCAACCAAAATATATTTTTCATTCTTGACAAATGTCGCATCATCTACAACTGCATACGCCGCTCCTTTTTGCAACGCCTCCTCAGCAAAATCATTGGCATTGAATTTGGGTCCTTTGAGTGAAAAAAAAATTGATCCTTTAATAATCTTGCGAGTGTCGGTGCAAACTACGCTGCACTCCAAATACTTTTGATAGAGGTTTTGAATATCGGTCATCCGGCAAATTTAATTATTCTGCATCCACATCTTCGTATCTGAAATAAGATCGGGAAAGAAGATTTCAAACTCATTTTTAAAATCATCATAATTCTCTCGCAAGTCAGCAACCGATTCTTCCATCTTCGATTCAAAACGTGTTCTCCTTGCCATTCCACTCAACGCTTTTTGGATACCTTCCAATTTGGAATAGTTCACCAGCCAATTTCCATTAATCATATAAGGCATCATATATTTTACCTCTTCGGGAAGAGTTGCCTCATGCTGTTGAATAATAGAGTAACATTCTTCTGCATAGTCCGGAAGAAGACTCTCGGAATACTTGTCCCAATTCTTCGCTAAAAAATGATCGTAGAAAATGTCAACGATCACACCTGAGTAATGCCTGTACTTTGGCCGAAGTCGGTCTTTACTCTGTTTTACCACTGAATGCTTATCCGTAAACCAATCGATCTCGCGATGAAGTGCAATGCCCTTGGCAATATCCTTATCAAAGCGTTCAATCAAATTCTTTCCCTTTATAAAATCGCCAATAAAATTTCCAACCTTGACTTTTGGATTATCTCCCGACAAATAAAGGTGTGCTAGAAAATTCATTTAAGGATGTAAGATACAAGACTAAAGAATTAAGATTAATGCCAATCATCCAAAACCTGTTGATGAAGTTGGAATTTTAAGTTAACATTGATTTAAAGAATAATTTCAGATATACAATTAAATAACCAATATGAAAAACATTTTACTTGGGATCTGCATCATATCGATCTCCTTTTCCACAAGGGCTCAACAAAAACCAGCTGCAGCTCCATTAGTTTACGGTGAGCCCATTCGCCTTGAGCAGGCCGAAAAAGTAATAGCAGCAGCTCTTCAGGAAGCAACGAAAAACAATTGGACTATGGCTATTGCAATTGTTGACACCGGAGGCAAGCTTGTGCTTTTCAAAAAAATGGACAATACACAAATCGGTTCGATTGATGTGGCGATTTCAAAAGCTACTACAGCTAATAACTTCAAACGACCAACAAAAGTGCTTGAAGATGCCGTTGCCGGTGGTGGAATTGGTCTGCGCGTCTTGGCTATTCCGAATGTTGTACCGCTTGAAGGCGGTGAACTCATTATACTCAACGGAAAAATTATTGGCGCCATCGGTGTATCTGGTGCGCTGTCAACTCAAGACGGTCAAGTCGCAAGAGCCGGTACGAGTTCATTAAATTAAGAAGTACTAAGACACAAGACCGAAGGTTATGGAAACAAAAAAATACTTCTTTCTTTTCGTTCTGCTTTCTACCAACATTTTCTGTCAGGCCCAGCGCACGCTGATTCACTGTGGTTCAATCATCGATGGAAAAAACAAAGAGCAACTTCAGCAAGTAACACTTGTGGTTGAGGCAAATAAAATCACTTCAGTCGACAAAGGATTTACTAAGCCTGGTCAGAATGATAAACTCATCGACTTAAGTAAAAAGACAGTGATGCCTGGGCTTATCGACATGCATGTGCATCTGGAAAGTGAAACGAGCAAAGACGCCCTGCTAAAACGATTCACACTAAATGAAGCTGACATTGCGTTTCAATCCACTGTGTATGCCAAGAGAACTTTAATGGCCGGTTTCACCACCGTGCGCGACTGCGGTGGAAGTGGTGTAAACATCTCTTTGCGAAATGCCATTAATGCAGGGACTGTAATTGGGCCTCGTGTCTTAACAGCCGGAAAAAGTATTGCCTCCACCGGTGGTCATGCCGATCCCACCAATGGTTCGAAGAGAGAATTGATGGGCGATCCAGGACCGAAAGAAGGTGTAATCAATGGCCCGGAAGACGCTCGCAAGGCTGTGCGTCAACGCTACAAAGACGGCTCCGATTTTATAAAGATCACAGCTACGGGTGGCGTGCTCAGCGTAGCAAAGGATGGAAGCGGACCACAATTCACACAAGAAGAAGTAAATGCCATTGTTGAAACAGCGAAAGATTATGGTATGATTACGGCAGCACACGCCCATGGATCAGAAGGAATGAAACGCGCTGTGCTTGCTGGAATTACAACAATCGAACATGGAACATTAATGACTGATGAAGTGATGGATCTGATGAAACAAAAAGGAACATATCATGTTCCTACGATCATTGCTGGTCGTTCTGCCGCTGAGTATGCAAAAATTCCTGGCTATTATCATCCATTGGTCGTTCCAAAAGCACTGGAGATCGGTTCGAAAATCCAGGAGAATTTTGGTAAGTCGTACAAGCGTGGTGTGAAGATTGCATTTGGAACAGATGCCGGAGTTTTTCCTCACGGGGACAATGCAAAAGAATTTGGATACATGGTGGAAGGTGGCATGCCTGCCATTGAAGCGCTACTCAGCGCAATGCAAATCAACGCAAACATTTTAGGAATGGGTGATAAAGTCGGTTCATTAGAAAAAGGAAAACTTGCCGACATTGTTGCCGTTGATGAAGACCCTACGAAAAATATAGCTGCTATGCTGAAGGTAACTTTCGTGATGAAGGATGGCGTGGTGTATAAGAATGAGTAAGTTGAGTGTTAACTAACTTTCATGTTTGCCTTACCTCCTCGTTTACGAAACTGTGAGGGAGTCATTTTATTAATTTTCTTAAACGAAGTATAAAAGGCGGAAAGTGTGCTGAACCCACTTTCATAAGCAACTGCTTCGATAGTAAAAGTTTTATTCAGTGATGAGATAAGTAATTGCTCTGCTCTTAGTATCCTGTACGTTGTGAGAAATTCGGGGAAACTTTTTCGGAAGCGATTATTAATTGCTTTTGATACTAAATAGGGATACGAATTAAGTTGCTTTGCCAGTTTTGTAATATTCAGGTTTGGATCAATAAATATTTCGTCTCTTTCAAAAAGTTCCAGAATCCTTACACTCAATTCATTGAGGTCATCCGAATCTTCATTCTTTTTTCTTGGATCAGGAAGGAAAAGTTTAGTCTGCCTTACGGCCCACAATGAAAGGCAGTACAATACTATCCCCGAGGTAACAACAACAACCCCATAGATAAACCGATCATAAAGAAAAAGCTGAAGTATAAATGTTATAGAGATCAAAGAAATGCCGTAAATAATCCCCCACCCCCATTTCCATTTTACGTCATCCGATCGATAGGTGTTTGCATTTTTGTACATTAGAAACGAAGCGTAAAAAACGTAACCTAAAAAATACAATGTAAAAATATAATAGGCCAAACTCAGAATATGCCAATCCATTGTACAACTGGCAACAAGACTTATAACCGCGGGAAAAAAATGAAAGCCATTTTTACTTTTCCACTCAAAGGATGATACAAATAGACTTTCAATGTAAAAGAAAAGCATTGGCCCGGTGGCAGTCATTGCAACCAAACCGATAGCACTGGCAAGATAGGACCACTCTGGAATCAGGAGTGTCAATGTTGATTTACCAACCCTTATCATGAGCAAGATCAAAATAAAGCCAAGCAGGCGATTGGCCTTCTTATGAAAGCCAGTAAGAAGGGTGATAACCAGGAAGGATCCATGCCCAATGACAAATGCAAAAACAATCAACAGCAATACTGTCTGACTCATGTCATTTAGCTTTGATTCAAATAATCGAAAATTTGGTCAAAAAGTAATTCTTATTTGCGAATCAGGACAAAATTCTTCCAGGCAAACTTTAGCATTGTGGCATCAAAAATAGATCTCCGAAACCTCAGATTAGAAATTTAGAACATATCCGTATTGCAAACCAAAAAATTATGAAACGATCAGCATTCTTAAAAAAGTCGATTTTCGGAGGCAGTCTATTAATTGCCCATCCGTGGAAAGCATTTGCCCAGGAAGTAAAAGAGAAACCTGCCCCCATCAAATTGGAGATTGTCAAAGAATTTGTGACCGTATCTCACGGAAATTATCCGCGAGTTAAAGAAATGCTTGAGAATGAACCACTATTGTTACATGTTTCAAATGATTGGGGCGGAGGTGACTACGAATCTGGAATTGAAGCCGCTGGTCATGTGGGTAACCATGAGATCGCTAATTACTTACTCAGCAAAGGGGCTCGTTATAATATATTTCTCGCTTGTATGCTTGGACACATTGACACTGTAAAAAATGTATTAATATTTAATCCTGGGCTCCTCCATTCAAAAGGACCACATGGCTTCACGATGCTACACCATGCAATTAAAGGAGGAGAGACCTCTAGCGCAGTCGAAGACTATCTGCGATCACAAGGAGCAAAAGAAACAAAGCTTGACTTCTACTCAAGGGCGTAAAAATCATGTTAAACGAAATAAGAAAAATGGAATCGCTTATTTATTCATTGCTAAAAGAGAAAAAGACCAATGAGCTAATCGGAGAAATAACCAAGAACAGATCGTTGTTGGATTTTGTCGATAGCAATGGGGCATCTCTCTTATCCCTTAGTTTCTATTTTCGAAATAAAGAATTAAGTGACTTCATCTTATCGCAGCGGGAACCCAAGGATATTTATGAAGCGGTAACATCAGGCACCATAAATCTCGTCATTCGGTTATTGAGAGATAATTCGGAATTATTGAACTCTCACTCCTCGGATGGGTTTACTTGCCTAGGCCTCGCCTCCTATTTTGGAAGAATAGAAATCGCTAAACTATTATTGGGATACGGAGCAAATGCCAATATCTCATCCGTTAATTCATTTACGGTTGCTCCAATACATTCATCCGTATCGGCAAATAACTACGAGATCACAAAGCTATTGCTTGATCATGGAGCAGATCCAAATGCAAATCAACAAAATAATTTTACCGCACTTCACAGCGCTGCTCACTCAGGTAATGTTGAGATTGTCAATTTGCTTTTGAAAAAGGGAGCTGACAAAAATGCTAAAACTGACAAAGGCCAAACGCCAATGGATATGGCAAGAGAAGTTAATGCTTATGAAGTAATCAAATTATTGCAACCGTAGCTTCATGATTGGCCACTAATTACACTAGCCTGCCCTACTGTCAAATCGATTCACTTGAACGACACCCTCTACTTTTTCCAATTTGCCAATGAGAACTTCCAGGTGGCGGGTGTCATTTACGTAAAGCATAATCTCACCGTTGAAAATGCCATGATCAGTTTTGAAGGAGAGTGAGCTCATATTCACTTTCAATTCTTCAGAAATTACTTTGCTCACATCGTTGATGAGACCTACGCGATCAGTTCCAATAATTCGCAATCCGGTGAGAAAGGCAACTTCATGCTGGCTCGTCCACTTGGCTTTAATAACACGATTGCCATGATTAGCCAAAAGTTCAGGCGCATTCGGGCAATTGGTGCGATGGATTTTTATTCCTTCGCTCACCGTTACAAAACCAAAAACTTCATCACCCGGAATTGGCGTGCAACATTTCGCCAACTTGTATTCCACTACATCCATGTCCTCGCCAATAAGCAATGTATCCTCTGCTCCTCCTTTAGTTTTTATCTCTTGCTCGATGGCTTTAATATCGGGTGCTTCAACTACTGCTGGTTTTTTTACAGATGATGGTTTATAGTCCTGAAATTTTTTTAGGTCAGCTACCGTAATAATTCCTTTTCCAACTTTGAAAAGCAATTCCAATTGAGAACTGACATTAAAAAAATCGCGCAACTGCTCGTACACTTGCCCATTCACATCAATTTTCATCTGACGCATTTTGCGAATCAGAATTTCCTTGCCTTCCTCTGCAATTTTGCGTCTGTCTTCTTTAAGCAGGTCTTTTATTTTTGCCTTTGCTTTCGGGCTTATCACAAACCGAAGCCAATCCTCATTTGGTTTTTGTTTCGATGATGTGAGGATTTCAATCTGATCACCATTTTTCAGTACGTGATTTATGGGAACCAATTTCTGATTCACTTTTGCCCCAATACACTTGGCGCCAATATCAGTGTGAATTTCAAAAGCAAAGTCTAGAGCTGTAGCGCCTTTTGGAATTGTTTTCAATTCACCTCTTGGAGTGAATACAAAAACTTCTTCGTTGAATAAGTTGCCACGAAAATCGTCCACAAATTCGAGGGCCGTAAGGTCTTGCTTCTCCAGCGTTTCGCGCACGCGCACAAGCCATTTCTCCAAATTAGATTCATATTTAGCGGCGTTGTCTTTGTATTTCCAATGAGCTGCATATCCTTTCTCGGCAATCTCATCCATTCGTTTTGTACGGATCTGCACTTCAACCCATTGTCCATTTTTTGCCATCACAGTGGTGTGCAATGACTCGTAGCCATTTCCCTTTGGTGTACTGATCCAATCACGTAACCGATCGGGATTAGGCGTGTAGTAATCTGTGACTATCGAATAAATTTGCCAACAGAATGTTTTTTCTTGCTCGACCGGAGTGTCCAAGATTATTCGAATAGCAAACAGATCATATACTTCCTCGAAAGGAATATTCTGCTTGCGCATCTTATTGAAGATCGAGAAAATTGATTTAGGCCTACTTTTTATTTCATATTGGACCTTGAGCAAATCCAGTTCCTCTTTGATTGGTTGAACAAATTGTTTTATGAAGCGATTACGCGAAGCTTTAGTTTCATCAATTTTATTAGCGATGTCGCGATAGCTTGAATAATCAGTAAATCGCAAATACAAATCCTCCAATTCCGTTTTGATCGCATTGAGACCTAAACGATGAGCCAACGGTGCATACAGATAAATGGTCTCAGAAGAAACACGCAACTGTTTGTTGCGTGGCATACTGTCGAGCGTGCGCATATTATGCAGACGGTCGGCCAGTTTGATAAGAATCACCCGCACATCTTCACTGAGCGTGAAGAGCATTTTTCTAAAATTTTCAGCTTGCGCTGAAGTGCCGTATTCAAAAACACCTCGGATTTTAGTAAGACCGTCAACGATACTGGTGATCTTCTTGCCAAACGTCCGCTCAATATCTGAAAGCTGAATGTCTGTATCCTCCACCACATCGTGAAGCAAAGCTGCTACAATTGATGTTGTGCCAAGGCCGATTTCTTCTACACAAATTTCAGCCACCGAGAGTGGATGGAAAATATAAGGTTCACCTGATTTTCTGCGCATGTTTTTATGCGCTTCCATGGCAATAGTAAACGCACGCTTAATCAGCTTGGCATCGCCCTCTTTTAAAATAGGCTTTGCCTGCCGCAACAATCTGCGATAGCGGTTGATTATCTCACGTTTTTCTTCTACTGCGTCTGCGACCACGATTAAGGGTTCTCCGTTTCAAGATACAAAAATCAGGTTATAAAACCTTCCGGTTTTGGTACGTTCTATACATAATTCTGATCTTTTTATTTTTTAGCAATCAAGTAATTCATTCTGTTTATCACTTCGCTCTTTAGGATTTTAAATCCTGCATCCAATGCTAACTTTTCTATCAACTGCTTCGTAATTCTAACTTTAAAATAAGAGCTCACTTTTTGAATCCACTGTCCATTGATTCGTTCATGCAACAAATCGGTTACTTTCACCTTATCATTAGAAAATTCCAAAAAGCAAGTCAGAATTTTATCGTCATCCGACTTCACAGGAATGAACCGCTGTGTGTCGACAAGCTCAGTTCCATAATCACGGTAGGACAAAATTAGTTTACCGTTTCCGAGTAGACACTTAAAACTTTGATCAAGAAATAATTCTATTTGATCAACGGATTCTAAATGAGCAATCGTATCACCCATACAAACAATCAATTCTGCTTCATCCTGAAAATTCCTTTCTGATAATAAATCCCGTTCAAAAACTTGTATTCCCAGTTCCTTTCCGCGAATGCGAAGATTTTCTAACAACTGCTTGTTGAAGTCAACGGACCTTACTTGAAATCCAAGTTTCGCCAAGGCCATGGATTGAAGGCCGTGGCCCGAGCCAAGATCAATGGCAATTTTATTTTGCAACGGTTTGATCCTATTCGTTTCAAAGAAATTTTGCTGCTCTTTTTGCTTTGCTTCAAAGTCACCGATCATCCACTCGTAGAAGCTCGCCAGGTGGTTATCATAATGCTCTTTTGCTGTCATTAACCAATTTTGAATGAAGGCTTTAATAATAATGAATAATCCCTAAATTTGCGCTCCCTTTTAAGCGAAAAGGGCTTTTTAAGCGCATGTGGCGTAATTGGTAGCCGTGCCAGACTTAGGATCTGGTGCCGAAAGGCGTGGGGGTTCGAGTCCCTCCATGCGCACGAACAACAAATGGTTTCAGGTTACAAGTTTCAGGTTTAATTGAAACTTGCAACCTGCATCCTGGAACTTGTAACCTTTAAATTCAATTCCCTTGAACATTACATTAGACAAAAAGAGCGCCACTGACGGCCTCATCAAAATTCAATTGAACGAAAGTGACTACCAACCAAAGGTAGAAGAGAAAGTTCGCGATTATGCGCGAAAAGCTACCATAAAAGGTTTCCGTCAGGGGCATGTGCCAGCAGGCGTGATCCGGAAAATGTACGGCAAAGGAATTTTGGTGGAGGAAGTTAATCACATTATTTCGCATTCTGTATCTGATTACATCCGCGATAATAAACTTCGTGTATTGGGAGACCCGCTTCCTAACGAAGAAAAAGCACGCACCATCGACTGGGATTTTCAAAAGGATTTTGAGTTTGAATTTCAAATTGGTCTGGTAGAAGATTTCTCGGTTGATCTTTCCAATAAAGTGAAAGTTACATCTCACCCGATTGATGTAGATCAGAAAGTGATGGATGAAACACTGGAAGACATCAAACGCAGGTACGGCAAACGCACCAATCCAGATTCCAGCGAAGTTGGCGACAACCTGTTTGGCGAAATCAATAAAGTTGGAAGTGAAGAAAAGCAAGGTTCTTACTTGCGTATTGATCAGGTCGAAAAATCTCAACAGAAAAAATTCATCGGATTAAAGAAAGAGGATACGGTTGAATTTGATGTTGAAAAAATATTGAAAGATGCCCAAGCCATTTCTCAATTGCTGAACATAAATGATGAGGAAGCGAAGAAAGCATCTGGCAACTATGTTTTCAAAGTAACGAGCGTTACTCGCATCGAACCTGTTCAAATCAATCAAGAATTATTCGATCAGGTATTTGGCAAAGATGTAGTTACCACAGAAGAAGCATTCATCAACAAAATCAAGGAGACTATTTCTGGCAACTATGAGCGTGAAACTCAACATTTACTGGATCATGAAATCCAGCATTACTATGTTGATCATACAAAAATCAATATGCCTGAAGGATTTTTGAAAACCTGGTTAAAAGCGACAGGCGAAGGTCAAGTAACGGACGAAATACTCGAGAAGGAATTCAAATCCTATCGCGATTCTATTAAGTGGGACTTGGTGAAGAATAAAATTGCCGAAGAAAAAGGAATTAAAATCGAGGAGGCAGACGTTCGCCAAAAAGCTAAACAAATAATCCTTGAGCAATTTGGCGGTCCTGGAATCGCAGAACAACTAGGTGATAAATTTGACGGCATTGTAAGCAATTATCTTGCTGGGAAAGACGGTAAAGGTGAGAACTATATGCGTACATACAACCAACTTCGTCACGATAAAATCATGGGCGTGATTAAAGAAAACATCACCGTTCAAGAAAAGAAAGTTAGTCTTGATGAATTCAAAAAGATAGCCGAATCACACCGACATTGAACTAATTAGGAATTGATTTAGTTTTTAGAAAGCCTGTCATGGATGGGCTTTTTTATTTCCGTTTTTTCTATAAACTTGAAATAAATTCATATTAAAATCGACTAAAAAGAAGTAACTAACATTTATGAATAACCACAACGAATTTCGCAAATACGCAGTGCACCACATGGGCATGAGCGGCAACGCCCTCGACAGCTATACAAAACACATAAATGAAAACGTTGGAACTGTATTTGGCATGACTCCCAATGTAGTAGAGGAACGCCAAATGCGTGCCACTGTCATCGATGTGTTTTCACGTTTGATGGCCGACCGCATCATCTTCTTTGGCACAGCGGTGGATGATTATGTTGCCAATGTGATCACTGCTCAGCTTTTGTTTTTGGAATCTTCCGATCCTAAGAAAGACATCATCATGTATATCAACAGTCCAGGAGGATCAGTTCATGCCGGGTTGGGAATTTATGATACCATGCAATATGTAAATCCAGATGTAGCAACAATCTGTACTGGGCTCGCAGCTTCTATGGGAGCAGTTCTGCTTGCCGCTGGTGCAAATAAGAAACGGTCTGGTTTACCCCATGCCCGTATAATGATTCACCAGCCTTCAGCTGGAATGCAAGGAACTTCCTCGGACATGGAAATTTCTATGCGCCAAACCCTTGAACTGAAGAAGGATTTATACAATATCCTTTCCAAACACAGCGGCCAGACTTATGATAAAATAGAAAAAGACTCTGACCGCGACTATTGGATGCGTGCAGCAGAAGCCAGAGAATATGGCCTTATTGACGAGGTGTTGGAGCGCATCAAAAAATAGTAATTGTCAGGTTGTCATTTGATTTGTTGATAAGTTGTACCTTTGTATTTTATTGGCCATTAGCAAATTGACCATAAATGACTGATATGGCGGAAGTAGCCTGTTCTTTTTGCGGTAGAAATAAGAAAGACGTGGATCTGATGATCTCCGGTATTCACGCGCATATCTGCGACAAATGTGTTACGCAGGCCAGCCAAATTTTGACTGAAGAAAAAAAGAACAAGGTAGAAGCAGGAGCTCTTCCTAATTTTAAACTGATCAAGCCACGCGAGATCAAGAAATTCCTTGATGAGTATGTAATCGGCCAAGATGACGCAAAACGGGTAATGAGCGTGGCTGTATACAATCACTACAAGCGTTTGATGCAGCGAAAGATGGATAATGATATCCTGATCGAAAAATCAAATATCATTATGGTAGGCGAAACGGGAACTGGTAAGACTTACCTGGCCCGTACACTCGCCAAACTTTTGCAAGTACCCTTCTGTATAGCCGATGCAACAGTGTTAACAGAAGCAGGTTACGTTGGTGAAGATGTCGAAAGCATTTTAACGCGATTACTTCAAGCCGCTGATTACAACACCGAAGCTGCCGAGCGCGGTATTGTTTACATTGACGAGATTGATAAAATCGCGCGCAAGTCAGATAACCCTTCAATCACTCGCGATGTGAGTGGCGAAGGTGTGCAGCAAGCTCTTTTAAAATTACTGGAAGGCACAGCTGTCAACGTACCACCACAAGGCGGTCGCAAGCATCCGGATCAAAAAATGATTACGGTGAACACAGAAAATATTTTGTTCATCTGTGGTGGTGCATTCGAAGGTATGTCAAGGGTAATTGGTCGTCGACTAAATACAAGACCACTTGGTTTTACCGCCAGTGCAGACAGTATGAGCCCTGGAGATATTGACAAGGATAACTTACTTCAATTTGTTTCCGCACAAGATTTAAAAACGTTTGGATTGATCCCAGAATTGATCGGACGTCTTCCAGTGATTTCCTACTTGAATCCTCTTGATCACAATGCGTTGAGGAAAATTCTTACCGAACCAAAAAATGCACTCATCAAACAATACAAGAAATTGTTTGAGATGGAAAACATTGAGGTTGATTTCAAAGAAGGGGCTTTGGACTTCATCGTTGAAAAAGCAGTTGAATATAAATTAGGTGCTCGTGGCCTGCGCTCCGTTTGTGAAGCGATTATCAACGATGCCATGTTTGAGCTTCCATCCGATAAAACTACCGATCGCTTAGTCATCAATCGCGCTTACGCAGAAGAAAAGTTCAGCAAGTCACATTACAGTAAGCTGAAGGTAGCTTAGGTCATTTTAAAGCCTCCAGCATTAGCTTAGCAGTATTTTCGGAGGCCGAACCGGTATCAAGCACTTTAAAGATAGAATCGTACTCAGCCAGCATTGTTGTTCTGTAGGGCCCTTCCGTCAAGAGCAAAGTGAGTTCATCGTTAACCTTGTCAGGTTGAGCTTCATCTTGTATCAACTCTTTAATTACTCCTTTTCCCGCAATCAGATTTACAAGCGATATAAATTCCACCTTCACTAACCGGCTGACCAACTGATATTCAACAGCACCCATCTTATACACCACTACTTGCGGAACATTAAAAATTCCAGTCTCTAATGTGGCAGTACCGGAGGTAACAATAGCAGCATTAGCTACTGTTAATAAGTCGTAAGAAGAATCATACACAAACTTTACATTCTGAATGTTCTTCAGTCCTACATAAAGCTCTGGGTCAAGATTATTCACCGCGGCCACTACAAATTGATGATTAGGATTCTTCTTAACTACTTCCACCATTAATGGAACCATTTTCTTAAGTTCCATCTTCCTACTCCCAGGCAATAGCGCTATCAATTTCTTTGATTGATCGATTCCATTCTTCGCCAAGAATTCTGGATTAGCTTTAAAGGATTTAATTGCATCCAGGACGGGATTACCTACATAATCGACATCCCAATTACATTTCTCTTTGAAGAATTTTTTTTCAAAAGGAAGAATTACAAACAAACGATCTACGTTCCTCTTCAATTCAAATGCACGGCTTTGATACCATGCCCATACCTTAGGCGGGATGTAATAAAAAACTCTGATGTTATTGTCTTTTCCAAACTTCGCGATCCTCCGATTGAAACCTCCATAGTCAATCAATATAATTGCATCAGGTCTGAATTGAAGAATGTCATTTTTGCACAGGCGAATGTATTTTACAATTTTAAAAGCGTTTTTAATCAAGGCTACGAAACCCATGAAAGCGAGTTGTTCATAGTGAACAAAAATGTCCATACCCGCTTGCTTCATTTCATCGCCACCAAATCCGCGAATAGTAAGAGAAGGGTTTCTAGCTTTCAGGGCTTTCACCAAGTTGCTTCCGTGTAAATCTCCTGAGCGTTCTCCCGCTATAATGTAGAGTCTCAATTTGAATTAAGTTTATTCACCAAAATACTCAACATAATTACGGGGTGTTTCATACAATTTCACTGAATGCAATTTTCCGAAACGGGTAATGGGTTGAATTTTTGGTTCCAATATTTTCCAGATTTCGTTCGCCAGTATCTCCGTGCTGGCCATTTTATCTCTCATGAAAGGAACATCGATATTTAAATTCTTATGATCCAGTTGTTCGATCACTTCAGCCCTGATCAGGGTACTTAATTTTTTTAAATCAACCACAAATCCGGTTTCAGGGTCAGGAGTTCCTTTTACGGTCACTATTAATTCAAAATTATGTCCGTGCCAATTTTCGTTGGCGCATGGCCCAAAGACTTCAAAATTTTTCTCTTTGCTCCAAGCCGGGTTATACAGTTTATGGGCTGCGTTGAAATGCTCGTGCCTACTTACGTAAATCATGGTTTAAAAATGAAAAAGCAAATATAGTAGATCAAGTCCAGTCTGTTACTTTTATGAACATATCGAACGGAATAACTTATTTTTGCCCACGAAAAGAAATTACCATGATCATTGTAACGGGCGCAGCCGGATTCATCGGAAGTTGTTTGGTGAAGCGATTGAACAAGGATAACTTCAACAACATTATTGTAGTTGATAAATTTGGAGATCCAGCCAAAGAAAAAAACTTAGCAGGAGCGAAAATTAAGGAATTTATCGATCGTGAAAGTTTCATGACCTGGCTGGACAAAAATTATGAGCTCGTAGATTTTATTTTTCATATCGGTGCCAAAACTGATACGTCTGAATTTGATACAGTTCTGCTCAACCGGATGAACACGCAATACACCAAGGACATTTGGACACGATGCATTCAATATCAAATTCCATTGGTGTATGCCTCCTCTGCGGCTACTTATGGATTGGGCGAGATCGGATACGATGACGATGAGTCCAAAATACATTTGTTAAAACCATTGAATCCTTACGGACAATCCAAACAGGATTTTGATGTTTGGGCTTTACAGCAAAAAAACAAACCATTATTTTGGGCCGGCTTGAAATTTTTTAATGTTTACGGACCTAATGAATATCACAAGGGAAGAATGGCTTCCGTGATCTGGCATGCTTTCAACCAGATTGGCAAGACAGATAAAATGAAATTATTCCGTTCGCATAATCCCGAGTACAAAGACGGAGAGCAGATGCGCGACTTTGTTTATATAAAAGATGTAGTGGAAGTATGCATATTCCTAATGCATCATCGTAAGAATTCTGGCCTGTACAATTTAGGTTCTGGTAAGGCGAGAACATTTTTGGATCTGACAAAATCTGTTTTCAAGGCCATGGATAAGAAAGAAAATATTGAGTTCATTGATACCCCTGCCGACATCCGCGATAAGTATCAATATTTTACTGAGGCCAACATGGCGAAACTGAAAAATATCGGTTACTCAAAACCATTCCACTCACTCGAAGAAGGCACGGAAGATTATGTGAAAAATTATTTGATGAGAAATTTGAAATCGTATTGATGAGACATAATAAAGAAGGCTGCCAATGGCAGCCTTCTTTATTATTTGAAAACAAATTTATTTATTCAAAACTGTGTTATTTAATACCTCTTGCTGAGGTATCGGGAATGTCAACTCATCGGAGTCAAAAGCAAATGATTGTCCAGGAAAAAACAAGTCAGTGGCGCCGCGAGTACAAGTAGCTTTGTTACGTTTCAAAGCAAGGAAGCTCTTGCCCTCGCCCCAAAGTTCAATCCTTGTTTGAAGATATATTTCATTTTGTAAAGCTTGGCCCGCCAATGCGTCTACGTAAGTATAACCAGTAATCCTTGGCTGCAAAAGCGTTTTTAATATAGTCTTTGCAACGGCATCATTTCCAAGTTTAGCGTTAGCTTCAGCATTTAAAAGATAAAATTCCTCAACGCGCATGTACACATAGTCATCAATGATGTATCGCTGACCACCCTCCTCGTTCGGATCATCAAACTTGGTGCGAACAGAAGAAAAGAACTTATTGATAGGCCATAAATGAGCATCATCCCAAGAGAGATAAGTAAACTGTTGTTTGCGAATATCATCAGCCCGAATGAGATTATATAATCCATCATCTATCACCTTAGGATCTCCAGCCCAAGCGTAGCTGTAAGTAAATAAATCCACTTGCCCGTACCAGGATACCAAATCCAAATTACTGTTTAATGTAAGATCGACACCCCACATCCAATTGGGACTAGTATTAACATTATTAAATCCAGACGTGCCAAGATTCAAAATAGGACGCGCATCATCTACCGTTGGATCACCAGTTGCAGGAGCAAATTTAGCTACCAGAGCGCTCGCACTTGCCATTGGATGGCCGCTATTTGTAATTATGTCATTCGTCAAAGTCACTACTTGCTGAAGGTCAGCCGAACTTCCCCTGGCGGCAAGCACATAAGCCAATATTCCTTTAGCCACCCATTGATCGATTTCCTCCGGGCCAGACCGAGTGTACCCTGTCAAATAATCAATGGCCGTCGTTAAATCGCTGACCATCAAATTATAAACATCGGCAGCAGTTCCCATTGGCTGGTTATCCTCCACCTTGTTATAAATGGGGAGTATCTTTTGAGTTCCATCACCATAGCCGCCCGGTCCATAAAAATGAGCTAAATAAAAATATGAGTGGGCGCGTTGTGCCTTGGCCTGCGCCATAATAACCCTCTTACTTTTGTCCGCAGAGGTGACATTAGGTAAGACAGCGTCAGTACCGCCAAGTCCATCAATGATGCGATTTGCCCCAAAAATTAATTTATAATAGTAGGTCCATGGCTCAAGAGTTTCGGCCCGCGTAAAGTCCTTCGTTGCCTGGTACCTGGCGACCGGCCCATACCAACCATAAGTAAGCGCACCTAACAGCATATCTGAGGAAAGCATATCACTGTAAATGTCATATCCCTTCTGTCCAAAATCATCATGGCGAAGATTTGTTCCACCACTTCCATCCGCATACATAGATGCAGACAAGCCCGCTACGCTACTTGCTAGTAACGATGGGTCTGTTTTAGCAGCATTTGATATCGTTTCTGACGCAAACTGTTGGGTTGGCTTTTTATCAAGGAAATCCTTATTGCAACCACCCATAATCAATAGAGCAGTCACCAAAAGAGTTATATTAATTCTTTTCATATTCATAATTTTTAAAACTTAACTTTTAAACCCCCTGAAACAGTTGACAGCGGAGCGTAAGTGTACTGACTTGATTGACCATCTTGAGAAATAAATGGATTGTACCCTTTCCTCTGAGAATGAACCCACAGGTTGTCACCAGAAATCCATATCGAGGCTGCCTTAATTTTCAAACTACTTATTAAACCAGTCGGGAAGGTGTACATGAGACGAACGTTGTTAAGAAGTAGGAAGTCGGACTTAACTAAAAAACGATTAGAAGTTCCATTCTGGCTAGCATCTTGACCATCGGAGAGTCGCGGAACGTCTGTAACATCTCCATCCTTCTGCCATCTATTCAAAATATCGGTACTCCAGTTATTGCTTCCTACCTTTCCACTATGCATTAAACTTTGGTAAGCCCCATCAAATCCGTAGCCACCAAAACTATAGAGCATCTGAACACTCAACTCAATTCCTTTATATCCTGCACGCAGATTTACCGCACCTTTCACTTTAGGAATGGCTGATTTACCTGAATATACGAGTGTTCCACTTGAATAAGTTGTTGTAGTGGTTTTTTTGAGCTGCCCCGCAGGTAATGATGGATTTGCTGCTAGAAAAGGAGTCAATGAAACGATCGCCTCGCCAGCATCAACAACTCCATTTCCATTTAAGTCATTATAATACTGTGTCCACTGAGCTTGGCCTGTGGAAGATTTAACACCAGCAGACTCACGAATATAAAAATCATAAATAGAGTGACCTGTTGACCAGCCATATAAAGAGCCACCGCTCGTATTGTCAAGTATCTTCTGTTGTCCTGTGGCCGGGTCAATGGGCATCTTGGTCAATTTATTATTGAATATATCGCCATTGATTCCTAAATCCACAAAGTAATCTTTGGTTTTCAAAATATGCCCCATTAGGTCAAATTCAAAACCTTGATTTCTTAATGCACCATCATTAACCAATATTGAAGAGTAGCCAGCAGAAGCACCTACACCACGTGTAAAGAACAGATTTGTGGTATTTTTCTGATAAAAATCAAAAGTTCCAGTCAGGTATTTGCCTAAGCCAAATTCTATTCCTACCTGTGTCATCTTCGAAGTTTCCCAGGTTAAGTTTGGATTGCCTTTGGTCGAAAATGAAAACGCTGCTTTGTTATTTAAATTATTGACGTCATTAAGGTCATATCCAGGATAAAAATTAGGGCCCTGATCACCAGTGACGCCATAACTCGCCTTCAATTTCAAGAAGCTGAGAATATTTTGGTTTTTCATGAAGTTCTCGTTCGAAACTATCCAACCACCTCCGATAGAGCCAAATGTTCCCCACTTATTGTTAACGAATCTAGAGGAACCATCACTTCTCACGCTTCCTGAAAAGAAATAGGTGCCTTTATAATCGTAGGTAGCCTGACTGAAATAACTCTCCAAAGACCAGCTATTAGTATAACCTGAAATTGGATTGGTGACAATAGCATTGTTGTAATCTAAAATATTCGGATCTACCAGATTGTATTTGTCAAGTTGCAATACCTGACTTGAATAATTAGTTGCCTCGTGAGCAGCCAAGACGTGAATATTATGATCTCCGAAAGCCTTCTGATAACGGATCAGGTTTAAAATATTATAAGACCCCATCTGGGTAATCTGATTGTACAAGTCGCCATTTTGCGATGCAGAATTGCCATAAAATTTATTACCTCGATTTATTTGCTTGTTATCATAATACTGAAAGCCGAATTTGTTCTCTGAAGTCAGCCCTTTAATAATATCAAAATTAATTTCCGTGTTTCCGTTCACTTCATAACGGATCTGGCGGTTGATATCATAAGTAGCATCACCAACTGCGTTAGTCAGCGCACCAAACCCACGCCCTACACCATAGTCAAACTGACTGCCTCCGAAAATAGGATCAGGTACATTTTGACCAGTAGTGGGGTCCTTTAAAAACAGAGGATAGATGGAGGGGTTATTGTCAACAAACCAAAATATACTTCCTGAATCGGTACTTTGCCCATTATAATTAGACTCTGACCTATTAAATCCAACATTCATCGCAGTGCGCAACCATTTATATACCTCATGGTTCAAGTTAAAGCGAGCCGTAAAACGTTTATAGTCAGAATTAATGGAATACCCTTTATCTCCCAAGTAGCCCAATGAAGTGAAGTAATTTGTTTTAGTATTTGACCCTCCAAATTTTAAATCATACTGATTTCTTGCCGCAGCCTGGAAAGCGTATTTTCCCCAATCTTCCGGAGTATATTTATGAGTTATTCCAGTAGAAACAACCGTTCTGGTGACAGGATCAATTAACTGTCCACCTGTAGCAGGAGCTCCATTGTAAAGCCACATATTATAATTATTAGAAATCCCTGCGTTGCCAAAAAGCCTTGAATTGGCATACGCTGTTGGGTCAGGTACAGCAGTTGCACCTTTAATAACACCTTCATTGTAGATGGATTCCCAACCTAAACCGATGTATCGATCGGGATCCTTTATAACACTGTAACGTGGAAGGGCTGCAAAATTGGTTCCTACCTGAGCATTCACCTCCACGTATGAATTTGTCCCTTTACCGGTTCTGGTATTTATAAGAATAACGCCATTTGCCCCCCTTGTTCCATAGATGGCAGTGGCTGTTGCATCTTTAAGGACGGTCATGGATTCTATATCACTAGGGTTAATCGAATTCACAATTGAAATTTCTGTCAACGGAACGCCATCAATAACATAAAGTGGATCGCGATTTCCATTCGCAGAACCAAAGCCGCGAATACGAACAGTAGCAATTGTGCCGGGTTGACCGCTTGTGTTTAAAACCTGAACACCTGCCACTTCTCCCATTAGAGCCCTGGAAACATTAGGGACATTTTTTTTAGCGACGTTATCAGCAGAAACAACTTTAGCAGTTCCCGTATAAGCCTCCTTAGTTGTTGATCCATAACCAACAACTACTACTTCAGAAAGTTGGGTAAGATCCGATTTCATTTGAGTGTCGATAATCGTTCTATCCCCAATTTCAACTTCTTCTGTCTTGAGTCCAATAAAGGAAAACACAAGTGTGGTTGCACCATCTGGCACTGTAAGGCTATACTTACCTTCAGCATCTGTTGTTGTACCACTTGTTGTCCCTTTAAAAACAACATTAACTCCGGGGGCAGCCGCGCCATCCTCAGAGGATGTCACCTTACCAGAGATCGTTCGCGTTTGTGACCACGCCATGCTTGTGAAGAGCATAAGCGCAACCACAATGTTCAATCGTAGAATCTTTCTCATACTTGTTTAGGTTTAGGTTAATTAAATTAAGTGTTCCCCTTAAGTTAAGGAACATACTAAGTTATTACAAAAAGAATTCCCCAAAAGGAATTAGGTGAGCTTTTGACAACTATTTGATAAGTTTTTCACCCTATTTACGTGGTAAGCTTAAAGGAATTGATTCTAATAGCTTAGTTATTACCCTGAATTCAATTCTGCGGTTGTTAATAATTAACAACAGATTGTGCATGCTTTAGCGAAAGCTGTTAGTTATAATTCTCATCCTGACATTGTCCGAGTGACCGCTGATTTAAACTTTAATGTTTGGGGGTTTTAATCCAAACATTAAAAACAGAAATTTTCTGTTCCTTAGGACCCATTTCATTTGCTCGAAGAGGGAATAGAAGCATTATATGAAAATTATTTGATGCCGAATACGAAATCCTACTGATCTGAGTTTTAACAAATAAAGAAGGCTGCCAATGGCAGCCTTCTTTTCAAAAAAAATATGAGGCTTTACGGTGTTACTGTCACTGTAAAAACTCTTGTGGTTGAAAGTGAGCCATCATTATTCGAGCCAATGAATTCTAAACTAAGGACACTTTTTGCTGCTGGATTTGAATTTCCTGGACCAAGAGTACTAACAGGGTACGTATTCCATTCCACCGTTTCCGATATGCCAGTCAAAACAGCCTTTTGTTCCCTTGCACCAGTAGTCGTATTAACTAAGTTAATTGTCACCGTGGTGAATTGGGATGGCATTGCAACTGTAATATCCACATTCCCTGCCTTAGAAAAATTGGCCCCCGCTAAGTAATAGGTTGGTTGTACAAGTTGGGGCTGACCCGTTGGTGCCGCTGGTAATGCAGCATCTGGGACCGAAAAAAGTATATCTCCAGCTGGTGCTTGCTTAGTCGCTAGTTTTTCATCCACCTTAAAGCATGAACTGCTTGAAAGTGATATAGAAAGTATTACTGCATATATTAATAATGTTCTCATAGTGATTAATTTTTTTTGATTCAATCATTTATCCCAAAAAACGCCTTTTACAGCCATGGATGCCCGAGCTGGAACATTGTTCTGGTTCACTTGTTGCTCACTGAGTGGATATACCAATATTCTTGGTATCGTATTATTACCTTGTGCAACAGCAGCCGGGCTAATGGTTATTGCAGGAAATCCTGTTCTTCTCCAGTCTGTCCAGGGCTCTACGCTCACACCGTAAGATGCGACATACTTCTCTTCGATGATGGTTTGTAAAGTTGGAGTCGTCAATGTCAAAATGTATGCATCTCTGTTTGCTGCACTAACCCCTGCGTCGTCCATTGAAGCCTTAACCCCTGCCTGATAAAATGAGTTAGCTGATCCTGTTGCTCCATATGATAAGATTGCCTCCGCCATGATGAAGTTATATTCTGCAAATGTTAGCATGCGCAACGGTGCTTTGCCATCATAAGTAAGGGCCGTACTTTTCAAGCCACTTCCCGTACGGGTACCATCATCTGACAGCAAAGCGCCTCTTAAATATGTATGAATCCTTGAGTAAGCAACCCCTGTTGCATCGGTCGATACGGCTCCCTTATAAGTACCGGTACTTGTGTAAGGTGCAGCACCTGCAGGGTAAGAAGTAAAGTAAAACGGACGCCTTGGATCATTTTTTCCATTCATTAGATTGACAAAAAAAGCACCCGGGAAATCATAGTCCGCACGTTTAATTTCAAATTGATGAATTGGATTCTGACGGTTTGTGACATTGTCAAAAGCAAGCGCAAAATTATCACTGTTGGCCGCCATAAACCCACCGTTTGCCGTAGCAGCAGCAATCACTGAATTAAGCATAGTTCCACCATCGGCCTTTGCATAATGAAGCGCTAACCTAAGTTTCAATGTATTGGCAAATTTTTTCCACTTTGAAATGTCACCGCCATATACCAAATCTTCGGCCGCTATAGCCCTGACATTTGTTTTCCCTAGATCAACAATACCTTTGTCAATTAGAGCAAACAGCGAATCATAAATCACTTTACTAGAATCGTATGCAGGCTGCTTATTTTTTCCTGCCTGAAGTGCCTGCGAATAAGGTAATGCACCCCACATATCCACCAAAGTCCCATAGGTGTAAGCTTGTAAGATTTCAGCAACACCGGCATACTGGGGGTTCCCTTGATTGGGTGCATTCTGTCTGATGTAATTTAAGTCTGCTAAGGTGCCCGCATAATAATTGGTAAATGCGTTGTTAACATCTGTATTCGTTAGAATGTACTGATCATAAAAGCGTGTTTGTGTAGCCGAACCTTGTCCACACATCTGTTGAGTAAAAATAGAGGAGTACAAATAAAAATCACTCCCCGTGTAAAAGGCAAGACTTCCTTCACTAGCAGTCAAGACGAGTGGAACTGAGGCATCTTTTTGCGCAGTTGGATTTACATTAACATCCAGGAAATTAGCGCATGATGACACAATCAAAATTAAACTCACTAGCGCCGTTAAATATTTTATATTCATTTTTTTCATAAGGCTAATCTTTATAAAGTTAATCTTAGCAGAACACCATACGTTCTTGTTTGAGGTAAAGTATTGTACTCAAAGCCCTGAGAGTTGCTCACACCCTGAGTGTTGACCTCAGGATCAAAGTGAGGGTAGTTGGGAGCATACAACCAAAGATTTCTACCGGTAAAGACAATCGATGCAGACCCGAAAGGTGTTTTAGTAAGCAAAGCCTTAGGCACAGTGTAGGAGATCGAGAGCTCTCTTAGTCTTACCCATGAAGCGTCAAAAACTATTGCCTCACCTTGAGTATTGTAAAGGCTTGTCCAGTATTGTTGCGAATTTAAAGAAATTGTATTTTCAATAGGTTTGCCATCACTACCAACTAGCGCTCTGGCAGAGCCATCAGGGTTATTTACTGGATCACGCAATACACCTTTTATAATATATGTTCTGTCGCGGTCGCCAGTTTCCTCAGCAACCCCTCTAAAGCGTACATCACGAATATTCCTGGAAATTACATCGCCTCCTTTTCTTAGGTCAAACAAGAAAGAGAGCGCAACGCCCTTATATCTGAGGGTATTCGTAATTCCTCCCGTCCAGTCTGGATTCGGATTACCTAAAACGCTTACCACAGATGCATTGGTAGTAACTTGGCCTGCACCTGTTCC
>Ga0207155_1055_pt1 | contig 29020 bp, 28 predicted proteins | sample Alteio_BWMinHeat_26_FD_153515 | JGI IMG/M metagenome (GOLD analysis project Ga0207155, IMG submission 153515) | Enriched cells from forest soil in Barre Woods Harvard Forest LTER site, Petersham, Massachusetts, United States -... | ecosystem: Environmental > Terrestrial > Soil > Temperate forest >... | reverse complement strand
AATCGTCGAAACCGTTCAACGCAATGCAAACGAGCGAGCGATGGTAAAGAATAACCTGTATAAGATTGCTTTCCAGTTTAACTGGAACAAGATAGTTGACGAATACGAGTCGTTCATTTTAGAATGTTACGAGAATAAAAACCATGAGAGAATTATTTCTGATCAGGGATAACCTGGCGAATAAGATAAGCTACTACCACCTGGTGCTTTTCCTGCTCAGCCTGCCATTTGACCGCTTTTATAGTCACGTGATCCTGATCAGTTTTGCCATACACACCCTGATACATTTTAACAGGCTCGCTGTAAAACCCATATTTAACCGGCGCACATTAATACTGCAATCGGTGTTTTTTGTAACCGTAATCAGCACCATTTACGCCGCAAATAAATCGTTGGCATTCAATGAATGGGAATTGGATATTACAATATTCCTGATACCGATCCTATTTTGCCTCAACCCGCTCGATCTGAAGAAATACCGGCCGCAACTGCTCTTACTATTTTCCATGGGAAGCGCGGCAACTATCTTATACCTGTTTATCAACGCCATCCTTACGTTACGGTTTTATGGACTGCCGCTCTCCCTGTTATTTACCCAGGCTTTCACCAATCATAATTTTGCCCAGCCTATTGACATGCACGCTACTTTTTTTTCGCTGCAAATAGCCGTCGCCCTGGTGTACATCATATCGGCCTTAATAAAAGAGCCAAAGACCGCCAACCGGGTATTTTATACCGCAATTGGTTTAGTACTGCTTGCAGGTATTATCCAATTAAGTTCGAAATCTGTTTTTGTAGCGCTGGTTTTAACGCTTGTTATCGCCCTGCCTTATTTGACGCTTCAGGGCATTAGTCGTAAACGTTTCATTATTATAGCTGCATCATCGACCTTACTAATCGCTACTGGCATTGCGGTAACACCTGCTTTTCGCGACCGTTACTTAACAGAACTACATGATGATTTTTCGGCAAGGACCAGCGAAACCGTCGAACCAAGAATAGTAAGATGGCAAATAGCTGCTGATTTGATACGAAAATCGCCGTTGATGGGGCACGGCGCCGGTTCGGAAATACCATTGTTGCAGGAAAAATATTTTGAAAAGAAGTTTTATACGTCTTACCTGCACCGTTTAAACGCACACAACGAATACATGAGCTTTTTGATAAAATCGGGTGTTTGGGGGTTGGCTATTTACCTTGCAGCTTTGATTTATGGCTTCAGGGTAGCTGTGCGAAAAAAGGATGTTGTGTTCGTTGGTTTCATGATGTTGCTGGCAGTGGTTTCACTTTCAGAAAACATATTAGACGTGGATAAAGGCGTGATGTTTTACAGTTTTTTCTTTCCGTTTTTTGTGTTTATATCCGAACAAAAGGGAAGTCTGCCGATACCGATAAAAAGGAATAGAAATTTAAGAAAGGTGGCAACCAATCACATGGCTGACCCGTCATTAGTATAGAAGTAAAACCAGTAATACTTTGTCAGAAATTAAAAGGAACATATTAGCTACACTCGCCTACTTCGACCTGTTTAATTACCCGTTGACGATAGATGAAGTGCACCTGTTTCTACCCGTTAAATATGACCAGGGAGAGTTGGGATATTCCCTGCGCTCTTTGGCGATAGACCGGCTGATTTATAAATTCGACAAATATTACACCCTCAAAAACGACCCGTTCCTGGTTGAGCGTCGCGAAAAAGGGAACACCAAAGCTGCCGAAATGATACTCATTGCCCGCAAAGTTGGCGATTTGCTTATCCGTTTTCCCTATGTGAGGGGTATTGCCATATCGGGTTCGCTCTCCAAGAATTTTGCGGATGACGATTCGGATATCGATTTATTCATTATCACTGCCAAAAACAGGTTGTGGATAGCGCGGACTATTATGCATTGCTTTAAAAAATTGACCTTCCTTTTCAAAAAGGAGCATTACTTCTGCATGAATTATTATATTGATGAACTGGACCTTCTGATACATGAAAAGAATATTTACACCGCGACAGAAGTAGCCACACTTATGCCCTTGCATGGCGAAGCCGTGTTTGAACAGTTCTATTCAGCCAATGGATGGATGAGAGGTTATTTGCCAAACAAATGCTTACGGGTAGCCACAGCAAAGCCGGTAAAAAGCTCGCTTTTCAAACGATTTGTTGAATGGCATTTTAATAATCGCGTGGGGAATTCATTGGATAATATGCTGATGAAGATTACGTCGAAACGCTGGTTGAAGAAGATGCAGCAAAAAAAGCGCAACAACCGGGGAATCATTATGGCGATGGACGCCGGTAAACATTACGCAAAACCCGACCCCATTAATTTCCAGGCTAAATTAATTGTGAGTTACCTGAATAAAGTAACGCAAATGATGGAAAGATGTGCGGATACTGTGGCACATTGATACTACTTCTTTCTCAGCGAAATAATATAATAGTCACCAATATACTTCCAGGGCCATTTTGTTTTAAGCCGGTTTTCCCACTTTCGCAGGAACTTAAATGACGAAGGATGCTTTTCGGCAAAGCCTTCCATATAGGATGGCGGCACAATAGTGCAAAGGCCCTCAATAGCAACCAGGTCAAAATCGTTTTTTAATCTTTTGGTGATGTATGAAGGATTGTAATACCAGCATTTGAAATAATTTCCTTCAACACGGGCCTTTCTGCCCGCGCCACTAAAGAACCTTCTGAAAGCCGTTCTGAATTTTCCTTTAAAAACCAACAATGTTTCCCAAAGACAAAACTTCGGCAGTATAACAAATGTTACCAGGCCACTTGGATTCAACAGGGCTGGTAAAGAAGTCAAAACTTTGTCAAGGTCACCGGTGCAATTTAATCCTGCGAAATTTGAAAAAACCATGTCAAAAGGGCCCTTGTTTTTGAGTTCTTCGAGATGGGTGTATGAGCACAATTCAAAACTTATCCTTTTGTTCATTTTATGCTTGCCAACCTTTTGCACCAACTGGTAAAGCATTCCGCCGGATATATCCGTGGCGTGTACATGATAATTTTTCCCGGCAAAATAAATGGCATCCTCGCCTGTGCCGCAATTAAGTTCCAGTATGGAACTTCCGGGCACAAGGTTTCTTAAAACATGCTTTCGAACCCGGTCGCGTTTATAGTTGATAATGGTATCCGAATTATATAACTCGTCGAACACCGGGGCCTGGCCGGAAAATGCAACAGCAGCTTTTTGCTCGTTCGTAGCGATCATCACAATGCTTTCTCCAGCCGGTTTAGTTTATATTTTTCAATTACCACTGCTGGTGTATAATATAAAACGGAAAATGCTTTTTTTATACTGGCTATATTGGTATTGAATGGCTTTTTGAACAATTGAACCAAACTGTTTTTGGCAAGGTGCCGATGATAATTCTGGTGCACATAGCGGTGCAATTGTTTGTAATAAGTTGGCGGAAACGTGTTATGAAACATCAGTGCCATCTCGTCCGAGTCTGTCCAGTTGGTTTTGGTTTTCAGGTCGGCCTTAACCCTATCGTAAAATACAGTGCCCGGTAATGGGTACGAAACTGAAATACCTATCTCGTGAGGCAATAATTCATTTATCATATCAATGGTTTGCCCGATATCTTCTTTCATCTCGCCGGGATAACCAAACTGGATAAAAAGCGATGGTTTGATTCCGTGCTGCTTCATAAGTAAGGTTGAAGTATGTATCTGCTCCACGGTTGTACCCTTATCCATTGCATCCAGTATTTTTTGCGACCCGCTTTCGGCGCCTATCCAGGCGATTTCGCAGCCTGCATCTGCCAAGGCTTTAACAATGCCTTCCTCAACAAGTAAGTCAGCCCTTGACTGTATCTTAAATCTTATTTTGATTCTTTCCTTCTTTATCAGCCGGGCAAATTCCTGTACCCAGCCTGGCTTAAGGCCGAAGATATCATCACAAAACCAGATGTGGTCCATACCGAACCAACCCTTCAGCATTTTGATTTCGTCGACTACATTTTCGGGACTACGCGAATTATACCGATTGCCATAGATTGGTTTTGCACACCAGTTGCATTTAAAAGGGCAACCACGGGTGGTGCTCATATTCAGAGAAAAAAATCCCGCATGTTTTAACCAGCTCAGGCGGTATTGCGGTATATTAACCAAATCCCAGGCAGGAAATGGAAGGCTATCAAGATCTTTTAAAACCAGCCTGCCGGATGTTTTGATAACCTTATCAGCATTTTTAAAGGCCAAACCCAAAATAGTTGAGTAATCAGTTTCTCCTTTTTGAATTGCCTGAACCAATTCCAATAGTGTGATTTCCCCTTCTCCTATAATTACAAAATCGGCGCCTTCATCAAGATATTCCTGGTAACGATCGGTAGAGTCTGAACTGCAAACGATTACCCTGCACCCTTTTGCCTTTGCCACTTTGCACATGCTAAAAGCCGCCTCGCGCATATTAGTGAGGCACATTTTGGTGAGGTAATTAAACCCATCGTCATAAACTACAAAAAAGTCGGGCTTATATTTTTCCAGAGATGGTTCGATGTCTTGCGGCCCGGTGGCGAACATCGTATCAAACAAAGACACTTTGAACCAATTTTTACGCATGTGTGCCGCAGCATACAACGTACCCAGTGGTGGATACGGTTGTCCCAGTGCCCATTGCTTTGGATCGAAGCGCAAAAAGTACGAATGGGTAAACAGAATGCTGGTTTGCTGCATCATTATACCAACTACGTTGGCACCTGTTGTTCGGTTGCCCTGCACTAATTTTTTAATATTTGTGCTTATCTCTGCACTTTGCGATAAATAGTGTAGTTATACAAACATTGGTCCTGGTAATAGTCCCGCGCTATCATATTACTAATAAACAGCTTTATATCCGGGTCTACAAATTCCTGGTATTCTGAATACAACGGGACAAGTACCATATCAGGCTTGTTCTGCTTCATATCCTCAAAAAATCTCTTTTTTGCGATCTCGGTTTGAGTTACATTGAAATAAATTGAGGGCGATAACCGCTCCGAATAAACCTGCACCTGTGCACCAAAACCGGCTACCAAAACTTTCTGCTGTTCGCCCGTATTGGCCTTTACCCATTGTCCGAGTTTTTTAAAATCACCCTCGCCAGGTTTAATGTATGGTTCCACACAATATCTGGGCGGTTTCATTTTTGCGCCCAATACCAATACTCTCAAATTGCTGATCGGCTCAAATAAATTAGGCAGGAAAACGATGCAGATGATCACGAAAACAGCTTTAAGAGATATTCGGTATACTTTAACCAAATGCGCAACGGCTAAAGCGCTCATCAAAGCCAATGGGGGTAATACTTCTTTTAGGTGAACGGAATCATAAATTCCTACAGCATTAATCGCTATAAACGCGAGGATAAGCCATAAAACGAACAAATCAAGTTTTCTTTTTATAAACAAATAACCAAGTACGATGGGGTAAAACAATATCATCCCCGAATAGATAAACTTTGCCGATAAGTTATGCATACGCCAGTCCAGATCATGGTCTGTAGCACTGCCGTGACCAAAGTTATCCCCCAGCATATAAGTATAGATATTATGCAGATCGATGCCGGCAAGTAACGCGATTAATAACAGTAAGACTATCCCTGATAAAACACCGGCGAAAAACATCAGGATGTCCATTTTGCCTTTGCGCAATGATGCGATGAACAATGCTACAGCAGCAAATGAGGCTGTCAACCGAAAGCCTAACGCTATTCCGGCTAAAAACCCGCTAACGAAGAAACCATTTCTATTTTGAGCGGTGATGAACCGGTAAAAGGCGCTAATGATAAACATTGTTGAGTAGGTCTCAGTATAAGATACGTATTTACCGCCCGTGGTATGCCAAAGGAGGGCCAGACCATAAAATAACATGGCCAGCATACCAGCTTCTTTGGCCGCTATATATTTGGCGATTTTATAGACATAATATATCCCTACCGATTGGCACAAAGTGCCCAATACTCTCGGGAACCAATAGTTTACACCGAAAAGTTTATCCGATAACCCAAAAATGGCGAAGATGAGTGGCGATTTATTATCAACGCCGCCGGTGTAGGGAACCAAGCCGTGCCGGAACCAGTTGCGACCGATATAGTGCCACATAGATTCATCAAACGATAGGGCAAATCCATTGCTGAAGAGCGTGACCAGCAACTGCATAAAGGTGAGTACCAGAAGTAAATGCAGCGGACCAGGTTTCCAGGAACGGATTTGGGTTGTAGTCATGCCATCATAACGGATATATCAATGTGCAACCGGGTTCATCCGCGGAGGTAAATTTAACGAGCACACGCATTTAACACAAGTGCTATTCGTACTCATGTCTAATGTTTTTCTGAAATCGATTGCTGCATCAGTGTTTAATATGTCAACAAGGGCGGTATCCCTGATGTTGCCCATCACATCATGGAAAAAACAAGGGCGCACATTGCCGTCGGCTTCAATTACGGTAGATACCCAGGGCGCATTGCATTTTTTAAATGGAAAAGGATTAAGCCCATAAAATGCGGCGTAATAATCATAAATCTGCATTAACTTTTCGGGTGATTCCGCGATAAAGCCACTGCTGAAATCATCGCGGTTCTCAGATATCAGCCTGTCGATTACAGCCTTCAATTCGGGGAGTTCTTTCTCCGCAAGCAGTATTTCGTGCTGGCGGGGCTCTTCCCAGGCCATTTGCCGGTTAAAGGCATGGCTGCTTACATCGGCAGGCAGAAAGCTCACCTGGTGGATGCCCATAAGTTTTGCCTCGTGGATAATAGACGCCCAGTTCCAAAAATTAAGGCGGTGTATTACGGCACGGGCAGTTATTCTATAGTTGGGATTCAAACTGTGCAGGTGTTGCACGCCATCTTTTAGTTTTTGAAATGCGCCGGGGATATTACGAATGGCATCATGCAGTTGCTGGTCGCCGTCAAGGGAAACAATAATATCATGCACCCATTTGATAAGTTGTTCAGCGTGATGTTTTATCGTCAAACCAGTAGTCAGCAATGACACTTTGATGCCTGCGTTATTAAGCAATTCGCACAGTTTAAAAAAATTCTGGTTAAGCAGCGCCTCACCACCTGACATCACTACCTGTTTAGTGCCCAGTTGCTTTAATGATGCGAGCAGGCCGCTTACGTCATCTTCAGTTAATTGCTGCAGGTTTTTGTTGTCCTTCCATATATCACACATTACACAGCGGCAATTGCAGGCGCTATGCGGCATCAGTATTACGATTGGTAGCGCCGTAATGCGATGGGTACGCAAGGTTTTGTACCGATGATAGGTATGCAGGGGTGATATCACTTTATTGATTTATCGTTATCCAATGAAAAGGCCCTTTTTTCCCCAGCAGGTTAAGTATGCTATCCGGATTTAACAAAATATGATGTTTAAGACCTGATAACTCTTCTATTGAATGATGGAAATACTGTTCGGCCATTTGGGGGTAGCCAAGGCTATTATAATAATTCCGGGTGCGGGCATAAGCCTGGTTTATTTCTTCGGCTTTATAAAAATGAGTATCCATAATATGAACTTCGCCTCCCGGATTAAGCAGTGAAAGGGCTTGATCCATTATTGCCTTTACTGATGGAAAATATTGTAACGAAGCAGCAAATACAATCACATCAAATTTTATCCCGGGGAAAGTGTCCTCGTTAAAAGTATCGTAAATAAAATCAAGATTCTCTTTATCAAAAACCCGGCAAGCCTGGTTAATTTCAACCTCATTTATGTCGAGTCCCGTTACCAATGAGCCCGGTATGCCGGATAATTTGGACGATAACCAGCCGTTGCCGCAGCCAACCTCCAGTATTCTCAAAGATCTGTTCTTTTTAAACAAATAGAACAGCAGGCGCAGGCACGAGCGTTTCCTTATCTTCCACTCGGAAGCATGGATATGCAAAGGGTCAATATCAGGAAGTGCACGCAATTGGTCGTCGGTATATATCCTTTTTTCCTTTTGCCGCACCGCGAGGTACAGTTCTTCAAAATCCGTTTTGGTTGTCCGTGCTGCTTTCGCTATCATATTGACACTGCTTAAAATCCGGATATCTCAGGCTGGCGATACTTCCACAGCCTTTGCAATAGTTTAATTTCGTAAGGATATTGATAGACATTGATTTTGTAACGCATTCCGGCAACCAATTTTATTGCCCTCCTTTTCAGGTCATTCAGGCGGATATCGGTAACTGTCGGATATACGCCGTTCAGCACCGTCTCAAAATTTCTTATCTTATCTATCATTTCAGGGGTTAGCCATGGGGTGAGCGGGTTTTTCCGCATATCAAAATTTTCCCATGCCGGGCTTACCCAGTCCTCCAACGTTTGCGGATACTTAAACCCTGATGCCAGCACTTGTTTATAAAGTGTTGAGCCCTCTGTTGGTACAGGGCTATAGGTATAAAGCACTATCTCGGTACGTGGATTAACCGCTTTTACCTGTTTTATAAAGTCTATCTCGAAATCTATCTGGTTCTGTACCTGTTTTGCAGTTGGCGCAGGCGTGCCCAGCACAAAAGAATATTCAGGGATAATGTCGAATTTTTTCAAACGCTCAGCAAAGCGGATTATTTGGTCGCCGGTTTGTGTACCGCCTTTATCCAGTTGTTCCAATATGAGGTTGTTCCCGCTTTCGGCACCAAAGAATATGATCTTACAGCCGCCTTCGCGCACCGCCTCCAGCGACGAATCCTTAAACTTATCCATCGTATCAATGCGCGCCATCCCCCACCACGACATCTTTTCGGGTTTGATCAGTTTAGAAAACTCAACGGTGCGCTTTTCGGATACAAAGAAATTGTTATCATGAAACTCAATCGCATCAGCACCCCATTTGTCTTTGATGTATTTGACATCCTTGTAAACATTCTGGGCAGATTTGGCTTTCCAGCGCGCCTCAAAAATTGGTACTACCGCGCAAAACGAACAGGTGAACGGGCAACCGATACTCGAATGATAGGCCATTGTTTTTTCGCCAAGGTAAGTACGCCCCAAATACCATTTATCTATACCGTAAAAGGTATTCAATTTATCATATGGCAACGGCGGTAAAGGGTCCTGTTCAAAAAGATCTTCTTTTGGGTTTTTTATGATATCGCCGTTGGCATAATAGATAACATTCTTAATAAACTCATAAGGTGTATTTTTTTCCAAAGCGTCGATCAAAGCCGGAAACGCATGATCGCCGGGGCCATTGATCACAAAATCGACATAACCTGAGCTCAAAACCGATTTGGGCTGTGTAGAAGGAAAATAACCGCCCCATATCATTAGTGTATTGGGGAATTTTTCTTTAATGGCTTTGGACAAAGGAACCGCCTGTCTTAATTGCGGGCCAGGCATTACTGTAAAGCCTATATACTTGTATTCACCTGTATTGAGGTAGCTTTCTATTTTTGCCAGGGGATCAGTTTCGCAATTGCCATCAACAATTACCCATTCATACCTGCCTTCAACAGATGCAGCAATACTCATTATAGAATTCGGGATGCGGTGTTTGGCGACTGCGCTTTTTGGATTAAATAACAGTATTTTATTCATGTTAAGGGATCAACGTGATACTTCCGGCGCAATGGGGATTGCTCCCCATTGCCTGCCAGAAGTCATTCAAACTATCTACTACAACGCTCATGATAATTACGCGTTGAAAACAGGCTGGGTTGCCTGCAAAATCAAATAAAATTGGTAATGGCAACCCTTATTTAAAACTGCCCGTATTTTCATTATAAAGATTCAGCACCTTGATCCCCGCAATTAAAAACTATATCAGTGAGCGCCTGTTAAACCGCACTATTGCAGAGAAAGATTCGGCAGAAGCGTACGATTTATGGTCGGATGATTATGATATTCAGCCGGGTAATTTGATGCTCGACCTGGATGAGATCATGTTTGCCCGACTACTTGACAAAATCGACTTAAAAAACAAAAAAGTGGCCGATATCGGTTGTGGTACCGGCAGGCACTGGAACAAAATATTGCTGAAAGAGCCTTTGAGTTTAACGGGCTTTGATGTATCGCAGGGGATGCTGAACCGGTTGAAGGAGAAGTTTCCGACGGCAAATGTTTATAAGATAAGCAATGATTTATTTACTGCTGTTCCGTATGCGCCGTTTGATATTATAGTATCAACTCTCACGGTCGCACATATTGAAAACATAGGGCAAGCACTAAAAGCATGGTGTACCATGCTCAACGCAAATGCTGAAATTATTATAACCGACTTTCACCCAAAAATGCTAGCGTTTGGCGGCAAACGGACATTTAAACATAACAACAAGCCTTTAGCTGTAAGAAATTATGTTTACCACATCCATACCATAAAAAATATATTGCATGATAACGGTTTCAAGCTGGTTGCCGAAGAAGAGTTTAGTATAGATGAAACTGTGAGGCATTATTACGAGGCACAAAATGCATTGCCGGTGTACGAGCAATTTAAAAACTTCCCGGTGATATATGGCATTCACTTAAAACGGGGGCAATGATCCTGAATAATTTAAGGATGGCTTTAACTGGCGATCCGGTAAACATCCGGGTTACCAATGAGAGGATAGCGGAAGTTTTACCTTCGCGCTTTGATTCCTGGCCCGACAAAATCAACCTCGATTTTGATGGAGCGATGGTGTTCCCGGGACTGGTTAATTCGCATGATCATCTCGACTTTAACCTTTTCCAGCCTTTGGGGGATAGGGTATATAGCAATTATACGGAGTGGGGCCGCTACCTCCATACAAATTATAAGGAGGATATTAATAAGGTGCTCCAGGTGCCAACGGCGCTGCGTGAACAGTGGGGTGTCTATAAAAATCTGCTAAGCGGGGTTACAACGGTTATAAATCATGGGAAGAAGATAAAGAAAGCGGCCGGTCACATCACTGTTTATGAGAACTGCCAGTGTATCCATTCCGTTCGCTTCGAAAAAAAATGGTGGCTCGCATTGAACAACCCGCTCAAAAAAAATATGGCGGTAGCTATTCATACCGGCGAAGGGACTGATATGTCTTCCAAACAAGAAATTGACACATTGCTTCAGGGCAATTTGCTGAAGAGGCCCTTAGTGGCTATACACGGCGTTGCGATGAATAAAGAGCAAGCTGGTTCATTTAGAGCACTAGTTTGGTGCCCTGAGTCGAATGATTTTCTGCTTAACGCGACTGCCCCTATAAACTGCCTTAAGAAACATGTTCCAATATTATTTGGAACAGACTCGACCCTCACAGGCAACTGGAATATTTGGGAACATATACGCAGGGCGCGGGAAACACAATATATGACCGATAAGGAATTACTAAATACCCTTACCATAAACCCGGCAAAAACGTGGCAACTTGGTTGCGGAGAAATTGCGCCTTACAAATCTGCCGACCTGGTAGTAGCGAACAACAAAGGAAATAACCATGATGCTTTTTTCAGCCTTAACCCCGAAGATATTTTAATGGTTATAAGCAAGGGAGCGATAAGCTTGTTTGATGAAGAATTGCACGATCAATTGAAAAAGATCGATACAGACAATTACAGCAAGATATATATAAAAGGGCGCTGCAAATATATTGCCGGCGATTTGCCATTATTGATGCAAAAGATAAAACAATATTATCCCGAAGCTGATTTTCCGGTTATATAAGAATCACTCATGATGCTGACCCGAAAAATCGCTTCAAAAATATCCCGCAAATCCAGGTACCTGCGCAGGGATATGGCTCATTTATCAGGTTTTGATGAAAAGTTTTACCGCAACGCGCGAGGGAGCCGTATATTAATCTATCATGGCGTATGTCTTGGAGATCATACCCGGTTCAATCCTATTTTTCTGAAACTGAAAACGTTTGAGCAACATTTACAATTCTATACCAAATACTTTAACGTTGTAAGTCTCGACGATTATTATCAGTGTAATTTCAGCAAGGATAAATTCAATGTTTGCATCACGTTTGATGACGGGTATGCAAATAATCACAAGTATGTATTATCTTTATTAGAGAAATACCAATTACCGGCTACCTTTTTTGTCACCGCGATCAGGGATGCAGGCTATGATATCTTGTGGAACGATTTTTTAGGAATTATAGGCAAATATGGTCCCAAAGAAATAATCTATAAAGAGGAGCTGTTTCGGAAAGGCCTGTTTAACAGGTATATTTCTAAAAAAAGCGGTAAAAACCTGGCGGATATACTACGCTCGGGTGGTTTTGATGTTAAAGCAGAAATGATGGAGCTTTTGTACCCTCTGACCCCCTTCAGGGAAAGCAAGCCGAATGATATTGACTACTGGTTGCAGATGACCCGGGAGCAGATAAAAGAATTGTCAGCTTCTCCATTGGTGACTATTGGTTCACATAGTTATTATCACAATGACCTGGCGCGCGTTCCGGTTAAAGATGCCGCGCTCGAAATGAGCACTTCGAAACAATTTCTTGAAAACACAGTTGATAAACCTGTAAATAGCTTTGCATTCCCGTATGGCAGTTACACAAGGCAAACAGTAGCAGAAGCCAAAAATGCCGGTTACAACCAGTTGCTGGCTATGGATTTTCAATTCGCGGAGGACCACAACGATCCGGCAATGAGAGAAAGATTTACCGTTAACCCGTTTATATCGCCTGTTAATCAAATGCACGCGACAATTACCAGGAGTTATGAGCGATAACTTACCCGGCAAAGAATATACTATTGAACGTTTGCGTAAGAGCAATCTTTGCGACCTGGATAAATTGCATACAGCCGTGTATGGCAAACATCAATCTGCCGGCTATTTCGAAAAAAAATATGATACTACCTACCTCGGTGTCGAATATATAGGATATATAGCTTATGACAATAGCCGTGTACCTATTGCCTATTACGGCGTCATTCCATGTTTCATAAGGTACAACGACCAATTATATTTGGGCGCCCAGTCTGTTGATACGATGACGCATCAAAAATATCGTTTCAAAGGTTTGTTTGTGCAATTAGCCAACCTAACTTACGACTTAGCGAAGGAAGAAGGGATAAGTTTCATATTTGGATTCCCTAATCAGAACTCACTGCACGGTTTCCTGGTGAAACTTAAATGGCAAATGACCGAAATGATGGATTGCTACATTATACCGGTTGGTATTATACCGGCAGAGGGCATTGCACGTAAATTGCCCTTCACCCGGAAGCTCTACAAAAAATACCAGCAATATGTCCTTCAGGATTACCTCGTTGACGCCAAAGGGATTGAGAATTCAGCCTTTAAGGACCATTTTGCCGGAGTGAACCGTAATGCAGGCTATCTGCAATACCGTACTTATTCCGAAACCCAGGTGATTAAAGTGGACAAAGCCCTGTTATGGATAAAAATCCAAAACGGCTTAATTATAGGTGATATCAATTGCGAAATAGCTGATTTTGATGATATGATGGAAAACCTGTACAAACTCGCATTTAAATTAGGGTTAAAGAGTATCCAGTTTCATACCAGCCACCAAACGCAATTAGCCGCCTTATTTTCGGAAAGATACGAGGCACAGCCCTCATTCTATGTGCTGTTCAAAAACCTCGGTTCAAATCTGCCGCTGGACAAGATAAAGTTCACGTTTGCTGATATCGACATTTTTTAAAAAATAATACCTCCTATGAGTTTACCTATCAGAAGACTTTTTTTTAAGGACCCCATCATAAGAACCTTTTACATTACCCGCCTCCATGAGGATGAAATTGAAGAAAAGGTATTTCTGGAACAAAAACAACAACGCATCGATATCACTAAACACCAGGGCATGATATGCCTGGATCCTTTTTGCATGGCAGTTTGGCTATCCGAGAGCGACCTTAATTTAATTAACCCCGATAAGGCTAGTATCCGGTTTATGAAAGGAGATAAACTAAATGCATCCATCAAAGTATCTCTCATCGAAAAAATTGCAACGACGCATGGTGCATTATTACTGTACAAAATCGAATCTGTAAAAAACTGCCAGTTGAGCGCGCTGCACCGGTTAGTGCTATTTGGCTACTTTCTTCGATCTAAAAAAAATACATATCACCACCGAAAGGTTATCAGCGCACTTTATTCATATCCGCGGCGCATTATCATAGTATCCTACCAGGATGCGGAGTACTACAATATCTTCCCGATGGATATCCAGGGGTACATACAGGAAGAGGGCATCTATTTCCTTGGATTGAGAACAACCAACGTGACATTGAATAAAATATTGGAAGCAAAAAAAGTGGTAGTTTGCGATACGGATGCTGTTGATATAAAAACGGTTTATGATTTGGGAAAACATTCAAGCACCTCGCCAACCGCTAAAGAAAAGCTTCCCTTTGGTACTACCAATAGCGAATTGTTTGGTTTCCCGGTACCAGATTTCACAGGATCATATAAGGAGATAGAGATCATACAGAATAGGAAAATGGGCTATCATATGCTGATGATGGGTAAAGTGGTAAATTCAAAACAGATCAAACCGAACCCTGCATCACTCTATCATGTCGGTTTTTTGCAATTCCAGAAAAGTAATTACACAAGTATTGAGGGGTTGTTTTAGCCACGATGGCCTTAGGCGTATTGCTTGTTCAGCGAGATGACTTTATTACTAAATTGGAAACCTGCCTTGTTATGCGTAATACATAATATCATTTTCCCCTGTTCGGCAAGTTGTTTTAGTTTTATAAGAATATCTGTTTCGGCAACCTCATCGAGTTCGCTGAAGGGTTCATCAATGATAAGCAGGTCGAAATCATGATACAATGCCCTTGCCAGCATGATCCTTTGCCGCTGGCCGCCGCTTATATTTTTCCCATTTTCCTTAATGACCATATCCAGGCCGTCCGCATAACTATTTAACATCTCATCGATCCCGCAAAAAGCAATTACCTCCTTCAATTTTTGCCTGTCCGGCTCAGCATCAGTAAGCGTAATATTTTTGAGGATAGAATCCCTGGTAAAAAATGTTTGCTGTTTTACATAGGAAATGTTGTTCCAGTAGGCCTTTCGCTCGCCGCCGGTTAAGGCCTTGTCATTTATAAAAATGTCTCCCTTATCAGGTGTTAAAAAGCCCAGTAATAAATTCAGGATGGTGGTTTTCCCTGTGCCCGAGCTTCCGGTGAGCAACGCAAGGTCACCGGAGTTTAGTTCAAAACTAATATCACTTAAAATCTCATTGTCGTCGTATTTAAAAGAGACCTCATCAAACCTAACCGACCTGATATTTTCTACAATATTTGCGGGAGTCCGTTCACCTGCATTTGCCGGCGGCTGCAAATTATCGATCGCAAACCGATAGGTTCTTATCAAACCAGCACTATTCATTATCTTCACCATACCGGGAATGATCTTATACGAAGCAGCCATAAATATCCCGATAGTTAAAACATCTATAACCGGCTTATCAGTCGACCATTTATTGATCAGTATCAGCAGAAAAAACCCCATTACAGCAAAAACCTCAATCAGTCGTGGCGGCAGGGATTGCAAGGTTTGCTGCGTAGCTATATTATTATTCATCTGCCGCTGATGATCGAAATATCGTTTGATAAAGACATCATTTTTATCATAAATATTGCTCTCAACATAGCCCGATAGTGATTCCTGCAAACGCTGGATACTTTTTTCTCCTGATGAAACGATGGTTGTTCTAACGCTTCTCAGTTTCTTGCGGATAAAGGCCGCCAGTATTATTACCGGCGGTAATAGTAAGAGCAGTAATAACAGGAAGAGTGAAGGATGATAAGCAATGATTGCGCAGGTAGTAAAAAAAACGAGTATAGCCTGTGAGATGATCTGCTGAAAATTGGTTAGTACATTGTGACTAAATTCGATGGGCTGATGGCTGATCTTCCTGATCTGTACAGAAGAATCAACCTCGACAAACTCACTGTACCTGCCATTCATGTAATTTACTATGTTTCTTTTGGACAGCCTTGATGCCACGTCATAAAAGAAGTGATGCTGCGACCTTGTACCCATAAATCCAAACCCGTTTTTGATACAGAAAAGGACCAGGAAAACCCCTAAAAACAGCATGGAGTTTTTATTGGCAAATAGAGAAGGCAAAAAAGAGAGATGAGGTATGCTTTTTTGGGTGTAGAAGTTAACCACGAGCAGCAAGGCGCCGAGAAAGGCAACGTCAAGTATCCCGATAACGAAATCAAAAAGTATGAGCTTAGCCAGCTTGATCTTTTCTGTTTTGTCCAGGATAGCTAAAATGGAGGATACAATGTTCTTCAAATTATTTCTGAAAATACGTGACCAATGGAAATACGCCGGGCAATTGTTAATGGTTGCTTTGAGATGGTACGGCTACACCATTTCTTTTTGCACCAATGAGTTTAATAGTTCGTTTGCTTTGGTAAATATAAATTCAGGCATATAACGGGTTATACAATGGTTGTCGCCATACTTACAAATTTTCAGCATGCAATTTCCGCAGCTCAGGTCGGATGAATCAACAAAATCGGTATGCTTGCCCAATGGCCTTGCCCAGTCGCTCCTGGTCCCCCCAAAAAGCGCCATTGTCGGTATGCCTGAGGCCCAGGCCATGTGCATTAAACCCGAATCTTCGGAAAGTACAAATTTTGCTTTTTGTACCAGCGCAAACGCTTGTTCAAGACTTGTTTTATTTACAAGGTTTATCAGACAATCTCCCACCTTCTCCTCTAAATACGCAGCTTTTTCGGCCATCGCGCCAACACCCATAATCAAAAACTGTGTCTCCGGCGATTGGCGCAGCCATAGTTTCATAAATTCCCCAAAATTGACTAACGGCCAGTTGCGGGTCGCAAATGCTCCCGCCGGATTTATGATGACGAGGTCGCTTAACCCATCCCAACCATTCTGCAACAATAATTCGGTTGTTCCGGGTACTGGTTTTAAAGTAAAATTATTGTCGGCATGGTTCGGACCCAGGCCTATAGCCTCTATGGTCAGGCGATAACGTTCACCGCCGGAAATTGGTGAGAACCGGTCATATTCTGACCATGCCTTTGGCCTTAGCGCTTGCCGTACCATGCGGCTAAGCTCGTTATTTTGCAGATCGATCACAGCGTCATAACGCTGCAGAAACAATTGAGGCAGCATAACAACGGCATGTAAAAGCTGCTTTTTGTAACTCCTCTTTTTTCCGGTTATGGCATACACATTATTGAACAAACCCGTGCTGCGCGGGACGGAAGCTACCTCTTCGCGGGTAAGGAAATCGATCCTGGTTTCTTTTGGAAGACTTTTCTTTAAAAATTGAATATAAGGCAGGGTGGCAACCATATCCCCCGTTGCTTTTAAACGGATAACCAGGATACGTTTTGGCAAACCAGGATTCTCCCAGGGTTTGGCCGGAATATCAGGAACAAAATGCGAAAACTGGCTGCCGGTTATTTTATCCATGAATTTATACGATCAAATACGCGTTACCATTTCCAAAGGTTGCCTCCATCAGGCCCGTTCGTTGTAACTAAACAATTTCATCACAGCCATATTACTATCTTTTACAAGGTAAGGGGCAACAGAGCTATAATCCTGGCCGGTGTCTTCCAATAGGTCCCCAATAATTTCTACCATATCGTCCTGCATATAGGCAAAATGCCAGTTTTTAATGGCGGCATTCATCGGGCGCACAAAACTAACCACTCTCGCACCTGCATACAACGCCTCCAGGCACACTACACCAAAGCCCTCATAGGCCGACGGGTGTACAAATATTTTTGTGCGCTGCATTAACTTTAGCACATCGGTATGCGGCAATTCGCCAGCCAATGTGATATTATTCTCCAAATCAAGATTTTTAATCATGATTTTCAATGGCTCCATCTCAGGTCCTTTGCCGCATATTATAGCTTTTATTTGGGGGAAAGTATGACGTAATATGCTGACAATATTCACCAACAGGTAGTACTGTTTTAGAGGTATCAGCGAGCCTGCACCCAAAATATCAATATCACGCTCGATGCCGGTCGTACTAAACATTGACGGGTCGATGCCTGTCGTTATTATATGTGCTGGTTTTACCTGGTAATTTCTGTCAAATTCATCCGCGATAAAATCCGATAAAGCAATTAAATCACCGGCCTTTGGCTTAATATATTCATAGTATTTATTACCGGGTTTGGCATCCTGCCCCAATATCCAGCAATAGTGTTTTAGTTTATTCCTTTTTGCAAACCTGCTGCCTATTAAAGCGCATTCGCCCAGCCAAAAACTTAGCAACCCTATAACCTGGTATTGCCGGAACAATTGCCTGAGTTTTATCCATGCCCGTATCCAAATTAAAAAGCGTGAAACTCCGCTCTTATTTTTTCCCCCGAAAGAGGTTACAGTAACGTTGTCCCATAGATATTCGGAAGTATAATAAGGGTATTGAAACGTGAGCACGACAATTGCGAGGTGCGGAAAATTTTGCTTAAGATTCTTCACAAATACCTGTTGCGCAGGCACGCAGGTACTGTCTGCCTCATCTTTGGGGAAACCGGGACTAAGAATTACAAGAGCTTTAGGTTGACTACTCATCCCGGCGGTTTATTACAGAAAGATAAATTTGGTTGATATGGTCAGCAAACTTTAGTATCTATCGGCAATACGGGAAATAAAACGGAAGCGTTGCCCGGACACGATTGCGGGATTTAATAGATTTTGCTTGATTAAGATCGACTTTAATCATTAAAATCTATCAATCGTTTTCAATATGGTGAAGGACTCGTCGCAGTCCATCCGCCGTCAACTACCAGGGTTTGACCGGTAATATGTCTCGCGGCAGGTGATACCAGGAACAATACCGCATTCGTCACATCTTCCACAGTGCCCGGGCGGCCCATTGGTGTAATGCGCGACCATATTGCTTCGTAGCCTTCATCCAGCAAAGTACGCTCGGTGAGTGTCGCTCCTGGCGCCACGGTGTTAATGGTTATATTTAACGGTGATAATTCAAGCACCAAACTTTTTGCCAGCATTTCGAGGCCGGCTTTGGTCATGCCATAAGCAGCCAGGTTTTTGTGTGCCTGGTGGCCTGTAACTGAAGACATTAAAAGTATACTTCCCGCCCCTCCTTGTTTTTTCATTTGGATAGCTGCTTTTTGAGCCAAAAAGAAAGTTCCGAAGATGTTGAGGTTAATTACACTTTGTAAATCTTCGGGCTTATAATTCAAAAACTCGCCATAAGAGGTGATACCCGCATTAGCGATAACAATGGTCAGGAATCCAAATTTATTTACGGCCTCATCCACCATTTGCTGTATGAAATTGATATCAGATGCATCGCCCGGCATGGGATGGCACTTACCACCCATCATGTTGATAACGGATGCAGCCCTATTGGCAAGATTCGCGTCAACATCATTCAACAAAACAGCACCGCCCTGAACGGCTATCTGCCTTGCGATCTCGAAACCTATGCCCTGCCCTGCGCCGGTAATGATGGCTACCTGGTTGGTGAATCTGTTCTCTTCCATATCAATGCGAATCCTTATGTATCTCGCTGCCGCTGCCGCCTTTCAGAAAGTCGAGGTCGGCGCCAAGATGAGCCTGCTCCACATGCTGCTGGTAAAGGTAAACATAGCCGCGCGTAGCCATATCCGTATTCAATTTTAAATTCTTTTTACGTTTGGCGATCTCTTCATCGGATAGATCAACAGTCAACGAGCCTGCATAAACATCCAATTTGATTATATCGCCGTCCTGTATCACGGCTATGGTTCCCCCCGCTGATGCCTCGGGCGATACGTGTAATACTACTGTGCCGAAACCGGTACCACTCATTCTTCCGTCAGACAATCGCACCATATCGTGCACACCTTTATCCAAAAGTTTTTTGGGGATATTCATATTTCCAACCTCAGGCATACCGGGATAGCCTTTAGGTCCTACATTTTTGAGCACCATTACACTGTTTTCGTCTATGTCCAAGTCGGGGTCATCAACGCGGGTTTTGTAATCGTCGATATTCTCAAAAACTACTGCTTTGCCCGTATGCTTCATTAATGAAGGGCTCGCTGCCGATGGTTTGATAACAGCGCCATGTTCGCAAATATTCCCCTTCAGTACCGTGATACCCGCAAGTGAGTTAAATGGAGCATCCACAGAGGCGATTACGTCCCGGTTATAACATTCGGCTTTCCGGTAATTTTCAACCATTGGCTTGCCGCTAACGGTGATCGTTTGTTCGTATAAAAACTGGTCGAGTTCCTTCATCACAACCGGTATACCGCCTGCATAATACAGATCCTCCATAAAGTATTTGCCTGATGGCTGCAGGTTTGCCAGTAAAGGAACGCCCAATGCACTTGTATTGAAATCGTCAATCGTCAGGTCGACGCCAATACGACCCGCGATAGCCAGTAAATGGATAATAAAGTTCGTCGAACCGCCAATGGCGGCGTTAGTCACAATAGCATTATCAAAAGCTTCGCGGGTAAGCACATCGGATAGTTTCAAGTCCTCACGCACCATATCAACGATGCGCATCCCGGACATGTGGGCCAATACTTTCCGGCGTGAATCGGCTGCCGGGATAGCTGCATTATCCGGCAACGTCAAACCCAAAGCCTCTGCCATTACGGCCATAGTTGATGCCGTGCCCATCACAGCGCAATGACCCCGGCTGCGCGACATGCAGGCTTCGGCAACGTTCATTTCTTCTTCGCTCATCCGTCCTGCCCGCTGCGCTTCCGAAAAACGCCAAACATCCGAAGTGGCAATATCTTTTCCCTGGTATTTACCGGTTAGCATTGCACCACCGGATACGACGATCGTCGGAATATCGACACTACACGCGCCCATAATGAGCGCAGGCGTTGTTTTATCGCAACCGCAAAGCAAGACTACACCATCCAACGGGTTAGCACGGATGGATTCTTCCACATCCATACTCACCAAATTGCGGTAGAGCATGGCGGTAGGTTTGATCAGCGTTTCGCCTAATGACATTACCGGGAATTCCACAGGGAAACCACCGGCCTCATAAATACCATGTTTAACTGATTCTGCCAACTCACGGAAATGCGCATTACAGGGTGTCAATTCCGACCAGGTATTGCAGATGCCGATAACTGGTTTGCCCTTAAACTCATGTGCCGGGATCCCCTGGTTTTTCATCCACGAGCGGTAAATAAACCCATCCTTACCCGTTCTGCCGAACCATTCGCTGCTGCGGAGTTTTTTCTCTTTCATTCTCTTTTAACTTATCGCCCTATCCAAATGTGTGTACCCGCCGTCCACATGTATCAATTGTCCCGTAGTATGGCTCGATTTTTCTGATAATAAAAACGCAGCCATATTAGCTATTTCCTCTGCCGTGGTCATTCGTTGCTCCAAAGGTATTTTTGAGATGATGGATTTTAGTTTCTCTTCCGGGTTATCCAGGGTTTTTATCCAGTTCTCATACAAAGGCGTCCAGCATTCGGCCACGATGATGGCATTTACCCTGATGCCGTATGGTAACAATTCCACCGCCCATTCCCTTGTCAAAGCATTGCGCCCGCCGTTGGCAGCAGCATAGGCCGATGTATTACCCTGGCCTGTTTCGGCGGTTTTTGAGCCAATATTGACGATGGCACCTTTGCTCTTTTTCAGTTCTGGCAAGGCGTAATGTGCCAGCAGATAATAATGTACCAGGTTTTTGTGCAGCGAGGCAATGAATTTTTCATAATTTCCGCTTTCGAGGCCTACCCCGTCATTTACACCGGCATTATTCACCAGGCCATCTATTTTCCCGAACTTTTCAATTACTGATTTGATTGATTTTTCGCATTGTTGCGGATCAGTCAATTCAGCAACAAAGTGGGCCGCTTTGCCATTCAATTCGTTAATTACTTTTAAATTATCCGATTCACTGCGGCCGATAATTACCGGGATTGCACCTTCAGCAGCAAGCACTTTCACAATGCCTTCGCCAATCCCTTTCGCGCCTCCGCTGACGATGATTATTTTATCTTTTAATTGTAAATCCATGATTGAATTACCGATAAATATGTTCCGTACCTACGGCACGGATTTTTTGTTTATTTATTTTTCTACCGACCTGTTGTCCCTACGGGGCACATTACAAATTATAGAAGTTAATCGCATTCCCACCAAAAAACTGTCCCTGTTCCTCGGGCGAAAACCTGGATAAATATATCTGCAATATCTCTAATGCCCGGTTATATCCGCCTGCCAGTAAACATACCGGCCAATCAGAGCCGTACATCAAACGCCCCGTACCAAAAGCATTAAAAACCACATCCAGGTAAGGCGTAAAGTCATCAGTGCGCCAACCATACCAGTCAGCCTCAGTCAGCATTCCTGATACTTTGCAATATACATTTTGGTATTGGGCCAATTCCTCTATATCACGTGCCCATTTATCTATAACTTTATTTTTGATATAAGGCTTAGCCAAATGGTCAACCACAAATTTCTGGTCGGGGAATTCGGCTACCAGCTTTGATGCATATTTGATGTGGTTAGGATAAATCAGGATGTCATAGGTAAAATCATAATAACTCAACAAAGAAATCCCACGTTTAAAACCGTCGCTTAACATAAATTGCTCATCCGGCTCAGCCTGTAATACATGCCTGAAGCCTTTCATTTTGGGATGATTGTCTTTATAAAACTTTAGCCTGCCGGCTATATTCAAAGCTTGTAAATTAACCCAACCAACTACCCCTTTTATAAAATCATTTTCGGCAGCCAGTTGCAGCATAAATTGATTATCGGATTCCGCCTGGCAGGTTTGAACTAATACCGTTCCGCCGATATCATTACGCTCAAGCAAAGGCTGCAAATCAGCCGGCATAAAATCGCGCCTGATGACCGTCATATCCTCAGTTATCCAGTTGTCCCGCACCGGGTCAAACTGCCAGCAATGCTGATGGGCGTCAATTTTTTGCATACGGGATCAGTTTTTGCGTGGCTGTGCCTAATCCCTCAACTCCCAATTCTATCACATCACCCGGTTTTAAATATAAATTAGGCTTCATACCTAAACCAACACCTGCAGGCGTACCCGTAGAGATAATATCTCCCGGCAAAAGCGTCATAAAGCGACTGGTATAGGCTATCAAATGCGGGATATTGAAGATAAAGTTGGACGTATTTCCATCCTGCATGACTTTGCCGTTTAGTTTGAGCCAAAGGCGCAGGTTATGCGGGTCACTAATCTCATCAGTAGTAGCTAAAAAAGGGCCAAGCGGCGCGAACGTGTCGCAGCCTTTTCCTTTATCCCAGGTGCCGCTACGTTCGAGTTGAAATTCGCGCTCCGATACATCATTGTGCAATACATAGCCTGCTACATAATCCATCGCTTCGGCTTCATCCACATAGCTTGCCTTTTTGCCGATAACCACCGCTAGTTCAACCTCCCAATCGGTTTTAACCGAATCTTTGGGGATCATGATATCATCATTGGGTCCCACCATCGCAGTCGTGGATTTCATGAAGATAACCGGCTCTGGCGGTGGCGTAGCATTGGTTTCGCGGGCATGGTCGATATAATTCAAGCCTATACAAACTATTTTAGATGGCCGTGCAAGCGGGCTGCCCAACCGCATATCATCACTCACCTTTAACAAGTTGCTGCTTCTTACAAAATCGGCCAGCCGGGTGAGGCCGTCGGTCTCAAAAAATTGCTCATTGTAATCTTCGCCAAAAGCCGAGGTATCGTAGCGTTGATCGTTAATAATAACGCCTGTTTTTTCTTTGCCGGCTTCGCCAAAACGGATTAGTTTCATAGGGCAGTTTTATTTTAATATTACCTGATATTACAGGTTAGTTTATGTTCATCAATCAATTGTTAATCGTTATAAATCCACCATCGATTGGGTAGTCAGTACCGGTCACAAAACCTGCCTCATCCGAGCATAAGTATAAAGCCAGCGCCGCTACTTCTTCAGGTTTGCCCATGCGGCCAATAGGCTGACTTTTGGATAATTTGTCAAATATCTCTTCCTGGTTATCCGGGTAATTTTTGGCGATGAACCCATCCACAAAAGGAGTATGGATGCGAGCCGGGGAAATGCTGTTGCAGCGGATATTGTTATGCAAATAATCACGCGCGACAGATAAGGTCATGGCAAAAATAGCGCCTTTGGTGGTTGAATAAGCGAACCTGTCGGTAATGCCTACGCTTGCCGCGATGGAAGCTGTATTCAATATCACACCGCCGCCGTTGGCCTTCATCAGAGGAATAGCTGCGAACAGGCAATTGTAAGCACCTTTAACATTTACGTTCATTACCCGGTCAAAGTCCGCCTCTGGGGTGGTGTCGGCTTTGCCTATATGTGCTATGCCAGCGTTATTTACTAATATATCTACTCTGCCGATCGCATTAAAAGTATCCACAACCTGCTGCTGTTTACTTACATCGCAATAGTGATGAAAACCTGAACCACCGCTTTGCTCAATTTCATTTACCGTAGAAGTGGCGGAATCAATATCCAATTCAATGATATGCACCGAAGCCCCTTGCTGCGCAAAAAGCACTGCGATGGCTTTTCCGATGCCACTACCGCCCCCGGTGATTACTGCTATTTTATTTTTTAGTGAAAACATCCTTTTTGTATATCGAATTTCGAATGTTCAATTTCGAAATTGAAAATGAAAAATAATAAATCCGAAATCGGCAATCCGAAATTCGAAATCACAAAGATACTCCCCGTTTCCAGGGTATAAAATCATCCTGCTCTAACTGCACTGCTTTTGGCTGCTCTTCGCCGCTTGCTACTTTGATTACATAATCCATTATACGCTCACCCGCCTGGTGTATGGTTTCGGTACCTTCAATGATGGTACCGCAATTTATATCGATGATATCCGGCATACGCCTGTAAAGCGCTGTATTGGTCGATAGTTTGACAACCGGGGCAACCGGGTTACCGGTCGGCGTTCCCAGACCCGTCGTAAACAGGACAATATTCGCACCGGAGCCCACTTCGGCTGTGGTGCTTTCCACATCGCTTCCTGGAGTGCATAGTAAATTCAACCCGGGTTTGCTTGCCTTTTCGGGATAATCCAGAACGGCAGTTATAGGTGATGTTCCCCCTTTTTTTGCCGCTCCTGCGGATTTGATAGCGTCGGTGATCAGGCCGTCTTTTATATTTCCGAACGACGGGTTGGCATAAAAGCCCGACCCACCTTCCTCGGCCCTTTTGTTATAGGTGACCATCAGGTCCATAAAGCGTTTCGCGGTATCCTCGTTTACGCAGCGGTCGCTCAATTCCTGTTCTACGCCACACAATTCAGGGAATTCTGAAAGGATAACCGAACCACCTACCGACACTAAAATATCCGACACATAACCCAAAGCCGGGTTAGCCGAGATACCAGAAAAACCATCTGAGCCACCACATTCCAAACCGATACAAAGTTTTGATAATGGTGCTGGTTTGCGTTCGTTTTGATTGGCTTCTATCAATCCTGCAAAGGTTTGCTTCAAGGCCTGCTGCAACAGGTTTTTTTCGGTGCCCAGCATTTGCTGTTCCAGGATAACCATTGGCTTTTTGAAGTCCGGGTCGCGTTTGGCAATTTCTGCCTGTAAGATGTGCCCCTGCGCATGCTGGCAACCTAAACTTAGCACCGTTGCACCCGCCACATTGGGATGGGTGATATAGCCAGCCAGTAAGCCGCATAATGCCTGAGAATCTTGCTGGGTACCGCCACAACCAAGGTCGTGCGTGAGGAATTTAATGCCATCAATATTTTTGAACAGCCTTTTGGTAGCGGTCTTGCCGACGGTAGACTGCATATCTGCATTCAATATTTCTTGAGTCGATTTGCCCGTTTGATAAAGACTCATCAACTGTTCAACTTCACTTTCATAACTCTTGGCCTTTTTGTAGCCGAGTTTGTCCACCAAAGCCTCCTTCATTACCTGGATATTCCGGTTCTCACAAAACACCAGCGGGATGACGATCCAGTAATTAGCCGTACCTACGGAGCCATCAGCCCTATGGTAGCCATAAAAGGTCTTTCCTTCAAATTTGGAAGTATCCGGTTTATGCCAATCAAGCTTGCGCTGACCGAGATGAAACTCGCTTGACGCGTGATGTATATTTTCGGTGGAGATCAGTCCGCCCTTTGGAATATCTTTTGTTGCTTTACCTACCAGCACGCCATACATGTATATGGAATCCTCAGGGTGAAAAGCTGTTAGGGTAAATTTATGTTTGGCGGCTACCTTATCCACAAGATTAAAGGTTTGTCCCTCAAATTCTATAGGTGTTCCCTGTTCCAGGTCGCGTAAAGCAACCAGGACGTTATCATTTTTATGTATTTTTAGATAGCTATGCATTTATTGATCGATTACACCGATTTTGTTGTGATTTCACCGATTAAACTTAATCAACCTAATCCAACTCAATCACCCATTTAACTCAAATATTTTCTCCATCAACACCCACTTTTCGCCCGGTTTTGCGTTTTTCAATGGCTGCTGAAATTTCCACATCAATTGCTCCCATTCCTGCACTTTTGCATTAGCCACATCCATAGCTGCCTTCCGCTCAAAGGTAAAGGAATCATCCGTTTCCATTATCATGAAAAGATGGTTATCGAAACGGTAAATCTCCATATTTGTAATGCCAGAATCAAGAATACTTTTTTTTATTTCGGGCCATACCTCGCGGTGATAGGCTTCATACTCCGCAATAAGTTCGGCATCATCTTTAAGGTCAACAGTAAGGCAATGTCTTTTCATGGTACAAAGTTTAGTTGGTGGGGTAAATGATAAAATCAGCATGAACTTCACGTACGGGCTTATCCCCGAGTTTAATTAATGCCTCATTCAGTGATTGAAGGTCTTTAACTTTTAAAGGCAATATATGTTCGTCAGGTTGGAATGTAGTTCCTATGGGATAATCCTTACCGGGTGTATTCGTCATTTCGATATGGTTCCCCAGGATATAAGATATCTTATGTGTCGAAGTAAAATCGACCAGCCTCTGGGTACTTAGTTTAAAGGCTTGCCAGTCATTTACGTACAGCCTTCCGGGGTAAAAACTATCACCGGTCAGTAATATCCTCGTTTCGTCATCGTACACAGCAATTGAAGTTTTATGATGGCCGGGTATCGGAATAATCTCTAAAACCCTGTCGCCTAAATCTATTTTGCTGCTTTGCAACGGCCAGTTTTCAAGCTTAAAAAACGCTTGTACATCTTCAACTTTTAACCCTACAACGGTTGTGTTCGGAGCGTTCTTAAATTGTATATCACCGGCTATGTGATCGCCATGGCTATGGGTATGGGCAATCACAAGTTTGACCTGCATATTGTTTGTTTTTTCCCATTGAGCAACCAGGCTATCAACCGTTTTACGCAAAGGAAATTTGGCTTCGCTGAATGTAGCGCCCGCATCCATTAACATGGCCTTTTTGTTCCCAAAAAATAGGAACATAAAGGGCGCTTCATAATTTACACATTTACTTTCCCGTAATATCCAGGTGTTATGATTATACTGAACTACCTGAATGGGTGGGTCGGTATTTTCAGCACAGTTAGCCGCCCCGTCTATCCATTTTGTTTTATTAAGATTTGTGACCTTGCATGACAAAAAAGAGGAGATTATGAATAATATAGCTATTTGTCGTATACCAGGCAATCTCATTTTTTAAAATGTTGGTCTGTATTTTTTCCTATTTCAACATCAACTCAACCACCGGTATCTCATAACGCGGTTTAACTTTCGGCAGTGTGAGCTCCAGGTCACCATTTGCAGCCGGTTGATATTTTAATTCCGAATAATCATTCAGCAATTGGGCATATTTAATTTTACCATCATACCCTGGTAAGATCAGCTTACCGTCAGCCGGGTAGTTGTACAAATGCACGTACATCCGTTTTGTTTTGGGATTATAGGTAAGCCTTGTACCGTCAGGAGCTTTATAAGTGTTTGGCGCATAAGTGCATTCGTAAATAGCCTTACTATTGGCATGCATCCAGTAAGCCAGGCTATCCAGCGCATTCGTAGCACGATAGTCAAATTCGCCTCTTGCGGTCGGGCCAACATTCAGTATCAGGTTACCTCCATTACTAACCGAAGTTATCAGCAGGTCCAATAACTGACGGTGTGTTTTCCACGAATTTTCGTCGCGGTAATAACCCCATGATCCTGAGAAAGTCTGGCAGGTCTCGAAGGTATGTGCTTTGTATTTGTCCAGCTCTTTGGTACCCACCTGTTCGGGGGTTTCAAAATCGCCGCCATCGCTATATTCATACAAACCCAAACGGTTATTGACAATAATTCCCGGCTGCAGCTGCCTTACCATTTTAAGCAGGTTTACTGCATCCCAGTCTTTGCCCCACTTGCCGTGTTTGTCGCCCTTATTCCACGACCAATCCAGCCACAGTATATCTATTTTTCCATAATTCGTCATTAACTCCCGCACCTGGTTACGCAGGTATGCCCTGTATTTATTCATATCCCGGCCTTTGTTCAGCTTATCGTAATTCGCCTGGCTGGTATCCACTTGTGTAAGCGGATGAGCATCATCCATTGTATAATCGGGATGGTGCCAGTCGAGCAACGAATAATAAAAGCCAACTTTCAACCCTTCCTGCCTGAATGCCTGCACGTACTCTTTCACCAGGTCTCGGTGTGCGGGCGTGTTCATAGCCTTGTAATCGGTATATTTCGAATCGAACAGGCAAAAACCCTCGTGGTGCTTGGTGGTGAGCACAGCATATTTCATACCGGCGGCTTTGGCGGCCCTGGCCCATTTATGCGGATCGAAATGATCGGGATTGTAGATATCAAAATATTTCTGGTATTGCTCGTTGGTCATGTGCTCATTGTGCTTAACCCATTCGTGCCGGGCAGCCTCAGAGTATAAACCCCAGTGGATGAACATCCCGAAACGGGCGTCGGTCCACCATTCCATGCGTTTTTTCTTTTGCGCTGCCGTTTCATGGCCGATCATCTTCTTTTGGGCACACACAGAAGTGGCCAAAATTACAACCAGGAATAAAACCTGGATGCCGCGTAGTATTCCGTTTTTCATATTGATTTATTTAATGCCTGAATTCAACTTTTACGGGCTGTTCGTTATCCGTTCCATTTTGCACCCTGTAACCCCGCCATCCGTACCAGGCCACTATAACAAAACAAAACAATG
>Ga0207155_1054_pt1 | contig 29070 bp, 25 predicted proteins | sample Alteio_BWMinHeat_26_FD_153515 | JGI IMG/M metagenome (GOLD analysis project Ga0207155, IMG submission 153515) | Enriched cells from forest soil in Barre Woods Harvard Forest LTER site, Petersham, Massachusetts, United States -... | ecosystem: Environmental > Terrestrial > Soil > Temperate forest >... | reverse complement strand
AGATTGGAATTTTGTTGGCATCAATCTATCAGGATTAGAATTTTCAAAAATAGTTGATCCTTCCGTTGTTCCTAATCTTTCTGCTGAAGATGCAAGCGAAACTGGCAGTGATCTTGCGGATACGCAAGCTTTTATAAAAGCAGGCATGAACACGGTGCGAGTACCGGTAAGCTGGGGTTATTTGCAATTAGAAGGTCCTGGCAAGGGTGAAATCAATCCAGATTATTATAATTCTTATGTTAAACCGCTGCTTGAGTCATTAACATCGGCCCATGTTAATACGATTATAGATTTACACGCTTATATGCGTTACTCCGTATTTGGTAAAGAATATTCGGGTTGTGGTGCATTGTAAGAGGAAAGTGAGTTGTTATGTTGGTCACTGATATTAAAACCCACATAGCCTAAATAAGTGTTGCTTGCGTCGCAGCCACCAAAACGTATTGTACCGCCCACATAATAGGCATTCCCGCTAGCTTTATTACCATCAATGGTAGCCCCAGGTGCTAAAGCATAAGCCATATTTCCGTTACCGTCTTGAATACAGAAATAAGGGTTAACTAACCCAGTGCTTGGACCTACTCCGGTAATATTATTGGTTACAGTTGCGGCATACCCTATTTTGGCAGTGATTAGAGCCAAAAATGAGGCGATTAGAATGGATTTTAATTTCATTATTTTTCCCCGTATTGTTGTTTAATGATTCATAACAATACAGGTAATTTGTACGCCGTGTCAATTTGGCCAGATGGGATTTAAGAGTAGACCATAGTGACGGCTTGATCAGAGAAAATATCGCGCAAAGCTTCCAATAATGTTTCAGCAGGATGGATGCGCCATTTTTCTCCTAGATGTAAATTCGCTTTTGCATTATCCCGAATATAATCAATCATTACACGACACCCGCCACCGCGATATTTTTCTAACAACGGTGCGAGTTTAGCAATTTCAGCTGTTTTCTCCGCAGACACACAAATCTGCAAATGTTTTCCATAACGCTGGCGTGCTTGATCAAGCGATAAAATTTCGCGGCTCAACACACGATTTCCACCACTGAATTCATCTGCACTCACTTCACCTTCTACGACGATTAATTTATCTTTCGTCAATAGTTCACGATATTTCTGATAATTTTCCGCAAAACACAACACATCAATCTGACCTGTCGAATCATTCAGCGCAACGACTGCCATGCGATCTCCGCGCTTTGTTTGAATGAGACGAATGTTAACGATAATTCCAGCTAAAATTGTAGTTTTACCCGCAGCAGGACGTAAATTTGCAATGCGGTCGGAAGTGAATTGCGCTAACTCGTCAAGATAACGATGAATTGGGTGGCCTGATAAATAGTGCCCTAGTGTTTCTTTTTCACCGAATAAACGATCGTATTCACTCCACTCTGGTGTCGCGACATATTTTATGGTCTGCGTATTCGTCATCACTGCACCAAACATATCATGCTGACCTAACGCTTCATCACGCAGTGATTGTTCAGCATGTTGCAATGCATTATCAACAGAGGCGATCAAACTCGCTCGATGTGGGCCAATGCGATCAAAAGCGCCGGCTTTAATCAGCGCATCTAACACACGACGATTTAATTTGCGCGAATCAATGCGCTGACAAAAATCAAATAAATTTTTAAATTCACCGTTCAGTTTGCGCGCTTCAATCAGCATTTCTATCGCGGCTTGTCCAACACCTTTAATGGCACCTAAGCCGTAACGCAACGTATTATCATTAATCACTTTAAACATGTAATCACTTTGATTGATGTCAGGTGGTTCAATGTTAAGTTTTAATGCGTGACAATCTTCAACGAAATGCACGACTTTATCCGTGTTGTCCATATCGGATGACAACACAGCTGCCATATACGCTGCAGGAAAATGTGTTTTTAACCACGCAGTTTGATAGGCGATTAAAGCATACGAAGCTGAGTGAGATTTGTTGAACCCGTAGCCAGCAAATTTTTCCATTAAATCGAAAATATGTGTCGCAGTTTCAAGCGGTACATCACGTTCAACGGAACCATTACAAAAAATTTCCCGCTGCACAGCCATTTCTTCCGGTTTTTTCTTACCCATCGCGCGGCGTAAAATATCCGCGGCACCGAGAGAATAACCCGCAAGTACTTGGGCGATTTGCATGACTTGTTCTTGATAGACAATCACACCGTATGTCGGACGTAAAATAGGCTCTAATTTTGGATGCGGGTAACTCACGCGAGCGCGGCCGTGTTTTCGATTGATGAAATCATCCACCATGCCTGATTGCAAAGGACCGGGGCGGAACAATGCAACAAGTGCCACAATATCTTCAAAACAATCTGGCTGCAGACGTTTAATCAAATCTTTCATACCGCGTGATTCCAGCTGGAATACGGCGGTTGTTTTGCAAGCTTTTAATAATTCAAATGTGGCTGCATCATCCATTGGAATGAGATTAATATCAATTTTGCATTGTTTGATATTTTTAATTGCCCAATCAATGATGGTTAGTGTGCGTAAACCCAGAAAGTCGAATTTGACTAATCCAACGGCTTCCACGTCATCTTTATCAAATTGCGTCACGAGATGATTCGGTTCGCCCGCTTCGCAATAAAGCGCAGTAAATTCAGTTAATTTATTGGGCGCAATGACCACGCCACCAGCATGTTTTCCTACATTACGTGTGGTGCCTTCTAATTTACGTGCCAAATCAATCAACGTGCGCACGTCATCTTCTTTGTTATAACGTTCACGCAATAATTCTTCTTGTTCAAGCGCTTTATCAAGCGTCATGCCAATTTCAAACGGGATTAATTTCGCGAGCTTATCAACCAAACCATAACTCATTCCCAACACACGCCCAACATCGCGTACCACCGCACGTGCTGCCATGGTGCCATAAGTAATAATTTGCGAAACACTTTCACGACCATGGGTTTGCATTACATAATCAATAACGCGATCGCGTCCTTCCATACAAAAATCGATATCAAAGTCTGGCATGGAAACGCGTTCAGGATTTAAAAAACGTTCGAACAGTAATTCATGTGCGAGTGGGTCGAGATCCGTAATTTTTAAGGCGTAAGCAACGAGTGACCCAGGACCTGAACCACGACCTGGTCCAACAGGTACATCATTATTGCGTGCCCAACGAGTAAAATCGGCGACAATTAAAAAGTAACCGGCAAAGCCCATTTTATTGATGACATCTAATTCGATTTTTAAACGTTCATCATAAGCAGCTCGTTCGGTAATTTCACTGACAGCTAATCTTTCAGTTAATCCTTGTTGTGAAGCTTCAACTAAATAGGTTTCAGTAGTAAAGCCTTCCGGAACAGCAAAGCGCGGCAAATAATTTTTACCTAATGTCAAAGTGACATTACAGCGTTTGGCAATTTCAACGGTATTCTGCAGCGCTTCTGGAATATCGGCGAATAAAGTTTCCATTTCTTCTTGTGAGCGGAAATATTGTTGTTCAGTGTAATTTTTTGTGCGACGCGGATCCGCTAAGATAAATCCTGCGTGAATGCACACGCGTGTTTCATGCGCATCAAAATCATCTTTTTCTAAAAAGCGTACATTATTAGTTGCTACAACGGGAAGCGTATGTTGTTCAGCAAATGCTAAAGCATGTTGAATATAATTTTCTTCTTGCGTGTGTCCGGTGCGATGTAATTCAAGATAATAACGATTAGGAAAATACTCTTGCCAAAAGGCAATTAACTTATCTGCTTGGTGATCATCCGCCAATAATGCTTGACCAATATCACCTTCCATTGCGCCAGATAAAGCAATTAATCCCGGGGCAAATTCTTGCAGCCATTCATATTTTACGATGGCTTTGTCATGTGCTTGACCATGAGTATAACTTTTTGAAATGAGTGCCAGTAAATTTTTATAGCCACAATCATTTTGTGCGAATAGTGTCAGTCGGAATGGATGAACGGGACGCTTTTCATTTTCCAGCCAAATATCAGCGCCGATAATGGGTTTGATCCCAGCGCTCAGTGCAGCTTGATAGAGTTTAACAGTCGCAAACAAATTACTTTGATCTGTGATGGCAACCGCCGGCATGCGATTTTTAACAGCCTGTTCAATGAGCGGCGCAATTTGTACGATGCCGTCGCTTAAGGAATATTCGCTATGAATTCGTAAATGAATAAAACGCGGGTTCATGACTATCGCTGCCTTGCTTAATTGAGTGTGGATATTTTAACGATTAAACCGGCTTAGAGCGAGATGTTTTCAAGCTAAGTATCCATCTTTGCACCGATGGATACTGTTTATTTTTTACACCTTAAGATGTGCCATTTGCTATTAAGCTCTTTTTTTCATTGAAATTCTATCAGGAGCTGAGTCTGAGGTTTCTGCTTTATATTCTGCGATATGGCTTGAATCCTTTGCCAACTTATCAAAAAAGCCTTGCGGCGGGATGATTTCAAACACGTATGGTGGCTCACCATTCTCAGGATCTTTCAATTTCAAACTAAAAACATCTAATAAAGGTAAATCATTAGGAAATTTGTCAGCTAATCTAGGATCCACTTTAAAAGTAAATCCATAACCAATCATCATTGCCAAAATAGTGATGCCATCGAGTTCTGCTTTTTTTCGGCCGGGACAATTATGTGGAGACGATCCCCATACAAGAAATCTACAATCAGTGGAAGTCTCATCCCAAAAACGGGGAATAAATTTGTCAGCATTTTCCCCGGCTACCTCTTTTAAACGATGATAAACAGGTAATGAATAACACAAAGTTGTTCCTTTTGGTAATGTACCCTCAGATAATGTCAGATCTTCAGTTAATTCAAATTTTGCAGTTGAAAATGGGGGAAATAGACGCACGGATTCTCGATAAAAGGGGTCTAATGTTTTCATTTCAGCGATACGGTCACCTGGTAGTGCTGTTGTTTCAGGATTCCAATGTAAGTGAGTTTCCTGTTGCATACTTTCATAATATTGTTTGTATCCAGGCTTATCACTTTGTTGGCATATTGCAGCTGATAATAAGGTAAAAAAAGCTGCCGAAGAGGTTGAATCATGACCGCCAAATAATAAAAACATTGCGAGTGCACGACCTTCGTCCGAATTGTAAGAAATGCTGAATGTGTCTTGAAATTTTTTATAAAAACTTTCACTCGCCTTAATTTCATTGCGGTGGATGGCAAGAAGTTCTCTTGTCATTGCATGACATTGTGCTTTGAATTGGTCAAGCTCAGTGATGCTGAAAGTATGATCCGTGTAATGATGAAGGGTATCTTGCAAAAAGTTAATGCCAAAAGCGGCTTTGATTTTATGATAAATATGATTATCTAAATGCATGAGCATGGCAGGCGCTTTTTCCATGAGGGTTATTACTTCTTCGCGCTCATGAAAATCTTTAATGCCTAAGATATTTTCTGCAATGGAATCAGCAACCATGTGTTCAATAAATTTTTTGAACTCAGTAGCTGTTTTAACCGGCTTATCTTTTAGTTTGCTGAGATGGCGTAAAACAATCTGCTGTGTGGGTAATCGAAAAGAATTCACGATTTCTGCGTCTAACAAATTATCTTTATAAAAAGTTCTTTGATCTGTATATTCTTTAGAAATAGCGGGTTGTGGTTTGCCTCGAAAAAAATTGTTTAGACGTTCGCACACACTGGGTTTTCTTCGCACTGTAGTAAGTTGGTTTGTGCCTACAACGATTGCTTGTATGGCATCTGGAGCTCTTTCTTTAGCTCTATTGTTCTCATCGTAAATAGCTTTTTTGATAACAGTAATGTCTTCTGTATAAGCGTACTTAGAAGGCCCTACTCGAAAAGTGATGATTTTCTTTTTTAATTCGAGCATTCTAGCGCGCACGTTCTTAATCATTTCAGCAACGCCGGTGCCATCTTTTTTTCTCATCGGCAATCCTTGACCTAAGAAGTCATCGCCAGAATAAAAATCAAAACCTGTGGTAAATGGGGCATTAACAAATTTTTTTGAAATGGAAGCTAGTACGCTCCTTGCTCCTGCAAACATCTGATGCCTCCAGCATTAGTGATGTCGGTCACTATAGCCAACAACATATAGGTTTGCAATTATAACCCTTTCATTTTTGGGTAAATTTAGGCCTTTTTGAAACTGAAGAAGAAGGCTATAATAGCGCTCCAGATTAAGCTATAAGAACAATGTTATGAATTTGAATTTCCTTGATTTCGAACAACCGATTGCTGAGCTTGAGGCTAAAATCCAAGAGTTACGCATGGTGGGCAAAGACAGTGATATCAATATTACTGATGAAATTGCCCGTCTTGAGGCGAAAAGTCGCCAGTTAACTAAAGACGTGTTTTCACGTTTAACGCCTTGGCAAGTGACTCAATTGGCAAGGCATCAGCAGCGTCCGCATACATTGGATTACATTGAGCGGATTTTTACTGATTTTGATGAATTGCAGGGTGATCGCATGACATCGCGTGGGCCTTCCATCGTGGCTGGGATTGCTCGTTTTGACGATCAGCCAGTCATGGTAATAGGACATGAAAAGGGTCGTAAAACACAGGAAAAGATTGAGCGTAACTTTGGTTGTCCCAATCCAGAAGATTATCGTAAAGCCCTTCGTTTAATGAAAATGGCTGAGAAGTTTAAATTACCCATTATGACGTTTATTGATACCCAAGGAGCCTATCCTGGTATTAGCGCAGAAGAACGTAATCAAAGTGAAGCGATTGCACGTAATTTATTTGTCATGGCGCGCTTAAAAACACCGATTATTTGTACTGTGATTGGCGAAGGCGGTTCGGGCGGTGCCTTGGCGATTGGGGTGGGTGATCGTGTCTTGATGTTGCAATATTCTATTTATTCCGTGATTTCGCCAGAAGGTTGTGCCTCTATTTTATGGAAAAGCGCAGAAAAAGCAGCGCAAGCGGCGGAAGCGATGGGTGTGTCTGCTGAGCGAAATTTTCAATTAGGTTTAGTAGATCAAGTGATTCCAGAACCATTAGGCGCGGCGCATCGTGATTATGATGCGACAGCAAAAGCATTGAAAAAAGCGCTCGCAGAAAATTTAGCAGAACTGCAAAATTACAGCAGTGAGCAATTACTTGAATTGCGTTACAAACGTTTGATGTCGTATGGAATCGATGTTTGAAGCGTTAATAAAATGGCTGCGCACGCAACGCACGGACGTGACTTATTGGTTAGCTTATAGCGGCGGTTTAGATTCGCATGTCTTATTACATTTGATGGCAAAATTGCGTGTTGTTGTGCCATTAAATTTACGCGCAGTTTATATTAATCATGGTCTCAGTCCAAATGCAGCAGCTTGGGCAAAACATGCAGCAAGTGTGTGTCAGCAATTGCAAATTGAATTCCAGCAGCAATCGATTAATTTTCATGTAACACCGGGTAAAAGTCGCGAAGATTTGGCGCGTGATCGCCGTTATCAAGTTTTCGCTGAATTATTAGCGCCGAATGACTTTTTACTCACTGCGCATCATCAAAATGATCAAGCAGAAACGCTGTTACTGCAATTATTGCGTGGCGCAGGCCCCAAAGGATTGTCTGCAATGCCGCGTATTAAACCGTTTGCATCTGGCTTCCATGCGCGGCCATTATTAAATTTTACCCGTAATGAATTAGCGGATTATGCAACACAGCATCAATTAAAATGGATTGAAGATGAATCAAATACAGATACACAATTCACGCGTAATTTTTTGCGTTGCAATGTGTTGCCTGTGTTACAACAACGCTGGGCGAATGTAACGAATGTGTTGGCGCGAGCGGCTGATAATTGCGCGGAGGCAGAACAGCTATTAGCATCTGTTGCACTCGAAGATTTAGCAGCGATTCAAGATTCTGAGCCGCATATTATATCGATACAAAAATTACAATTATTAAATCCATTGCGGCAACGCCATGTATTGCGCACGTGGTTTTCTCAACTTAATTTTCCTTTGCCTTCGGTGGTGAAATTGCAGCAAATACAACAAACGATGTTATTTGCACGACATGATAAATTACCGCATGTGAATTGGGGAAATGTGGAAGTCCGGCGTTATCGTGATCAATTGCATGCGCTGCGTTGTTTATTGCCACATGATCCAACGCAAGTGATAACTTGGAATTTAGCAGAATTATTAACGGTAAAAAATTTTGGTGAGTTACAAGCAGTACGTGTGAATGGTGCAGGTTTGCGTGCTGATATTGATGCAGTCACCGTGCGTTTTCGTCAAGGCGGAGAGCGAGTTTGCTTGCCGGGAAGAAAACATCATCACGAGTTAAAAAAATTATTTCAAGAATGGGGTGTGTTGCCATGGCAGCGGGATCGTGTGCCGTTAATTTATGTGCAAGAAAAGTTAGCTGCAGTGGTTGGTTTTTTTATTGCGGATGAATTTGTGGCTGGAAAGAATGAAGCGGGTTGGATAATCACTCAACGCCCCTAGAACGCGAATTCCGAATAAGGAATCTGTCATGCCAGCGTGCTTTTAGCTGGCATCCAGAGATTTAAAATGATGCAGAATGTAAGTAGAAAACTGGATGCCAGCTAAAAGCACGCTGGCATGACAAATTTTCTTAACCGGAATTAAATCTTAGCTCTTGCAACACCCACACCCACAAGTACACCCACAAGAACACAAATATTTCACCAATGCCCCAAACCCTAAAATCGGTAAGCAAACATCAAAGAAATCGCGGAAGATAATTAAGTGAACCATGAGTTGATTATGCGGTAAAATGACACCTAAGACAGCCACGGCACCTGCCGCAATGGCAATTAAAATCACTAAAGCAATAAAGAGTCTTAAAAACATAAAATACACTTCCTGTTGTTGAGTTTAAGTCTCTAAGACCGTAGCAGTGTATGGGGGTGGAGTCAATATTTGCGTAAGATAAGCTTATGCCTGCAAAATAGTGCGGGTATCTGCAGGCTATAAGCGAGTTCGGTTATTTTAATTGTGATCTAGAAGAAGCAAGTGTTTCTGAATTGTAGCTACGGAAAGCTGCAAATATTCCACCATAAATTGGATCGTCTTTGTCTTTGCGTTGTCTAATTACAGCGACAAGGTTTGCTATCTCATCAAAAGTTTGTTCAATAGCAAGTGCTGCAGTGGGTACCAGAGGATTCTTGTTGGTGATTGTCGTTCCTTTAAATGTTTCTCCTCGGGATGTTTTTAGGTAATCAAGTAAGGTTTTGTCTTCACTTGTTGAATACCTGCCAATAAGAGGTGTTTGTTCAAAAGCAATAGCAAGAGTTTTCATACCCTTCATTGCTTTACCCATGAAACTGAACATAGAAGGTAATGCAACACCAGCGAGTTTAGAGAAACCAGAGTGATATTTAGCAGGCAATGAATAACCAGATTTTGTATGCGTAATTTCTTTTTCTTCCTTGCCAGGATGGACTATAAGATAAATAGCTTTCAATGTGTTTAATTTCAACATTACTTCATTTGCTTTTTGCATTGCATCGTCGCTTATGGTGTTATTTTTTTTATCAGCTTTTTCTTTTGCCTTTGCGATTGCAGCGTCCTTTTCTGCCTTTGCGATTGCAGCATCGCTTTCTGCTTTTGCGATTGCAGCGGCTCGCTTCCTTTCTGCTTTTGCTTTTGCAGTTAGATCTGATAATTTATCTTTCGAAGATGCTGACGACGACGGCAACGGAGTTGTAATTGTGGTCGTGGTAGCTGTCATTGTGACAGATAGAGCTAAAGAAACTGTAGTTGTACTAGAAGTCGTAGTTCTTGTAGTGTGTGTTTTCCTCTTGCTTGAGATCCCAGCAGCCAAGCTATTAGCGTCTTCAAGTTTTTCATTAGCCTCTTTAAGATCCTTACACTGAACAGTTATTTGATGATTTTTTTGATCAAAAGCGACATTAAATATCTCTGCCAATGCTTTTTGTACTGCTAAAGAGTACTCTTCTGATTTGGTTTTAACTACAAAGCCATCAATAGTTAGTGTTACGCTATCTTTTGCGTTAATTTGTGTGCTAAATGTCGATCTATCTTGTTGCGTTAAATGTTTTTCTGCATAGTTCATTAAGAACTGTAGAAGATTAGCTCTTAAATGAAAATCAATACCATGTTTGTGAAACTTTGTATGTGAAGATGCCATAGCGTTTTAATGGTATTACCCAATCCTCGTATAAGTTATAGATTTTGATGGACATATCCTATCATTTTAAGCTTAAGATAACCTTACACGTCTCTTAAGATTTTCTTAAACTAAGCCTGATCTTAATTGCGACATCCCAGCGATTTTGCTACAGTCCCCAAAACAAAATAGAACGCCATTCTCAACTTTCTCAATGGGGCTGAGCGACAGGGAGGGCTCCCGCAGTGCTTGCACTGTGGGATACCCGTAGCGATGGGGCCCCATTGAGAAAGTTGAGAATGGCGTAAATAGAGGTAAAAGTGGTCATGACACGTTACATTTTTATTACTGGCGGGGTGGTTTCTTCCTTGGGTAAAGGGATTGCTTCTGCATCACTCGGCGCAATTTTAGAAGCGCGTGGCTTAACAGTCACACTGCTCAAGCTAGACCCCTATATTAACGTCGATCCTGGCACCATGAATCCTTCTCAACATGGCGAAGTTTTCGTCACCGAAGATGGCGGGGAAACAGATCTTGATTTAGGCCATTATGAGCGTTTCGTGCGAATAAAAACGTCTAAAATCAATAACTTCACTAGCGGTCGAGTTTACTCCAATGTATTGCAAAAAGAGCGTCGCGGTGATTATTTGGGCGGCACGGTGCAGGTTATCCCACACATTACTGATGAAATTAAACGTTGTATCCGCCAAGCGGCTGAAGGCGTTGATGTCGCATTGGTCGAGATTGGCGGAACGGTAGGTGATATCGAATCATTGCCATTTCTTGAGGCCATTCGTCAAATGCGGGTGGAAGAAGGGCGTAAAAATGCCTTGTTCATCCATTTGACTTTGGTGCCGTTTATTAAGACGGCAGGCGAAATTAAGACCAAACCGACCCAGCATTCGGTCAAAGAACTGCGTTCTATCGGTATCCAGCCCGACGTTTTATTATGCCGTTGTGATCGGCCTTTGCCTGAGAGTGCGCGTTCAAAAATCGCGCTTTTCACCAACGTGGAGACTCAGGCGGTCATTCCATTGTTAGACGTCGATTTCATCTATCAAATTCCCCTCGAATTGCACCAACAAGGCTTAGATAAAATTGTTATCGATTTATTGGGAATCGATGCTAAACCCGCTGATTTATCAGAATGGGAAAAAGTCGTTGACGCTTATCGTCACCCGACAGGTGAAGTGAATATTGCCATGGTTGGTAAATATATGGATTTGACAGAATCTTATAAATCGCTGATCGAAGCCATTTTACATGCGGGCATACAAACTCGCACCCGCATCAATGTGCACTATCTGCATGCTGAAGATATTGAAAAACAAGGTGTCGAATTGTTAAAAGAGATGGATGGCATCATTGTCCCAGGCGGTTTCGGTAAACGCGGCGTCGAAGGCAAAATTGCCGTTGTGCGTTATGCGCGTGAACAAAAAATTCCTTATCTCGGTATTTGTTTGGGAATGCAAATTGCCATGATTGAATATGCACGCAATAAAGCGGGCATGGCGGATGCGAATAGCACAGAATTTGACACGGAAACAACACACCCAGTCATTGCTCTGGTGACTGAGTGGATAGACAAAGAAGGCCGCGTTGAAAAACGCAATGAAGATTCAGACAAAGGCGGCACGATGCGTTTAGGCGGACAAGCTTGTCGTTTAATGCCAGGTTCATTGGCGCGTGAAATGTATGGCAGCGACACCATTGTCGAACGTCACCGTCATCGTTATGAAGTGAATAATTTCTTGTTACCGAAAATTGAAGCAGCAGGATTGAAAGTGTCCGGTCGCTCACAACTGGATGATTTAGTCGAAATGATTGAACTGCCAGATCATCCTTGGTTTATCGGTTGTCAATTTCATCCCGAATTTACTTCATCACCGCGTGATGGTCATCCGCTATTTACTGGATTTATTGAAGCAGCGAAAGCTTATCAGGAGAAACGTTAATGCAATTATGTGGTTTTGAGGCGGGACAAGATCAACCATTTTTTTTAATTGCGGGACCCTGTGTCATTGAAGGCGAACAATTTGCGCTAGATACCGCGGGCGAATTGAAAGAATTAACCCAGCGACTCAATATTCCATTTATTTATAAATCATCTTTTGATAAAGCGAATCGCTCATCAGGAAAAAGTTTTCGTGGCCCGGGTGTGGAAGAAGGGTTGCGAATTTTATCTGTTGTAAAAAAATCATTAGGTGTGCCAGTCGTCACTGACGTACATGAAGATTCGCCCGTGGAAGAAGTGGCTGATGTAGTAGATATGCTGCAAACACCGGCTTTTTTATGTCGCCAAACCAATTTTATTGAACGTGTTGCGCGACAAGAATTGCCCGTGAATATTAAAAAAGGCCAGTTTCTCGCGCCCTGGGATATGAAAAATGTCGTTGAAAAAGCACAACATACTGGCAATAAACAAATTCTCGTGTGCGAACGTGGCGTGAGTTTTGGTTATAACAATTTAGTTTCTGATATGCGTTCACTGGCTGTGATGCGTGACACGGGTTGCCCAGTGGTGTTTGATGCAACTCACTCGGTGCAACTGCCGGGTGGTCTCGGCAATAAAACGGGTGGTCAACGTGAATTTGTTCCAGTGTTGGCACGTGCAGCGATCGCCGTGGGTGTCGCAGGAATTTTTATTGAAACACATCCTGATCCGGATCATGCGCCGAGTGATGGGCCAAATATGTGGCCATTAGGAAAGTTAGAAGAATTGCTAGTTTGCTTACAAGAATTAGATTTAGTGGCGAAGCGGTTTAGTTAAAATTTGCAGCCGTGTATAGGCTGCAATTTGATCCAAGAGTTGGGGACGTTAGATTTTTAAATAGTTAGAATGGTTCAATAAATCTGAACTAGGATAATAAGCAAACACCACAGTTCCATTCTTAATTGTATCAATCACCGGTTTTGTCACCGCAGGATTCAACGCTAAACATCCTTCGCTACGACCTAAGCGACCGTTTTCTTTGGCAACTTCCGCACTCACATATTCTGCGCTGTGAATCACAACAGCGCGTGAAGCTGCTTTATCATTCAAACCTTTGTCTAAGCCTTCCAATTTTAACGAATAACCATGTTTACCATCATAAGTGACGGTGGTGAGATAAGTTCCTAAACTAGATTTGTTACTGCTAGGCTGGTTAGAAAATGAAACCGCATAATTTTCACCGCTTTGTTTACCGTGTGCCACTAACTCATTGAACATGACTTGATGAGTTTTTAAATTCAATACCCAAAGACGTGGTTCAGTTGACGGTTTGGAATAATCCACAATGGTTAACACTTTTTGTTGGGTTAAACCTTTTTTTAATGCATTGTTATAAGCAATCAAGCCTAGCTTAACGACTTTTGGGTCCAAGTTTTTTGTTTCATTGCTAAACTGTCGCGCTTCTTTGTCAAGATCACTGCTGAGCACGCCACCTTGTTTAGCACTAATCAATTTATCGTTGATTAATGGCGTAGGTTGAGTCAGAAACATCGTGCCGATACCAATAAATATGACCACTAAAATAACATTGATTTCTAAACGCATAACTGCCCTCGTTTTGTGAATACTAGGATCCATTATACGGAGGTAAAATTAGGGCTCCCTTAGCCAAAACTTAAGGGAGCCTTAGTGAAAATCTTAAGGATTCCTTAAGAATTAAGCTGTATCATGCGCGCTCTAACTAATTGAAAGATGAGAAAAATAATATGTTTTTAAGATCAAAGGAACGAGAGTTTGAAAGGTTGCTAAAAGAAACAGCGAATGCGCAAGATGAGTTACCTAAATTATTACTTCTGCTTAAAACTGCAATAGGTGAATTAACAGCAAAAGCGCGTCATCTTCAGGAGCGCGAAGCAAAAAAGGATAGCCCGAAGGATGAAAACACCATAAGCGTTGATAGATTTACGGAAGTTGCTTCAGGGATCGAGGAAGCTTATAACTTAATGGGTAACACTGACAAAGAAAGACATCTGAACGCAAAAGAGTTTATCAAGACAGCTAACACAATTTTATTAAGTATCGAAAAAATTACACCTAACGCGAGTCCAGTGCGCGCTGCAGCAGATGCGGTTTATCGTTATGTTAGTGGAAATCAAGTTTATTCCGTTGGAAAGGATAGAGGCGATAAAATTCGTGCTGTGAAAAAAGCGGTGCATGCAATTGATGCTTATTTGAAATCATTGCCGGGTTTAGAGGAAGGGTGCAATAATTTAACATCTTCGTTGAGTCGATCACATTCAGGATAGTAACGATTCTTTTTTGTAATAGCAGGGCTATCGTTCGCATCTGTCATTGCTTTACAGCAATGACGGGCGGTCCACTGAGCTGTTACTCTTTTTTTCAGAAGACCGATTATGGCAAGCATGCTATAAACTCGCAATTTTTTCCAATTGCTGTGCTAATTTATCTAACGCCGATTTTAATTCGGTTAAACGCTCCCGTTCTTTTTCCACCACATCACTCGGTGCACGATCAACAAAACTAGGATTTTGTAATTTCGTTTCCGCCCGTTCCGCATCTTTTGCTAATTTCGCAATTTCACGATTCAGACGTGCTGATTCTTCTGCTTTATCAATTAATCCTGCCATTGGAATTAAAATTTCTAATTCACCTAATAATGCAGTGGCAGATTCAGGTTGCGTATCATCTGATTTTAACCAGGTCACATCGGCCAGTTTGGCAAGTGTCATGATGAGATGTTGATTATCTGCAAAACGTTTTTTATCGAGCTCTGTCCCTTTGTTAAATAAAACAGGCAGCGGTTTACCAGGTGCAATATTCATTTCACTGCGAATGGTGCGAATTGCAATAATAACGTTCTTCACCCATTCAAGTTCGGCATCAATCGCATCATTTTTTAATTCCGCGGAAAAAACAGGATAAGGTTGCAACATAATAGTTTCATCTTTCACACCAGCAAGCGGCGCAACACGTTGCCAAATTTCTTCTGTAACATACGGCATGATGGGGTGTAATAAGCGCAGCAATGATTCAAGAACAGTAACTAATGTGTGTCTCGTGCCGCGCAATTGTGCTTTGCTGCTTTGCGCCGAAGTGAGAATAGGTTTTGATAATTCCAAATACCAATCGCAAAATTCATTCCAAGTAAATTCATAAATTGCTTGTGCGAGTAAATCAAAGCGATATTGTTCTAATGCATCATGTGCAGACTGAATTGTCGTTTGTAAACGGGATAAAATCCAGCGATCAGGTAATGAAAGTTCCCCAGTTCCTAAATCTTTTCCTTCCGTATTCATTAAAACATATCGCGCCGCATTCCATAATTTGTTACAAAAATTGCGGTAACCTTCTAGCCGTCCTAAATCAAAACGAATTTCGCGGCCGTAAGAGGCTAATGCACAGAATGTAAAACGTAGTGCATCTGTGCCATGCGCGGAAATACCTTCTGGAAATTCTGCACGTGTATGCTTTTCAATTTTTTGTGCCATTTTCGGTTGCATTAATCCATAAGTGCGTTTCCGAATTAATTCATCCAATTCAACTCCATCGATTAAATCCAACGGATCTAATACGTTGCCTTTGGATTTTGACATTTTCTGTCCTTCGGCGTCGCGAATTAAACCGGTGATGAAAACTTCTTTGAATGGAACTTTTCCAGTAAATTTTAAGCCCATCATAATCATACGCGCGACCCAGAAAAAGATAATGTCAAAACCGGTCACTAAAACGTTGTTAGGATAGAATGTTGCTAATTCTTTGGTTCCTTCAGGCCAGCCGAGTGTTGCAAAAGGCCAAAGCACGGAAGAAAACCATGTGTCCAATACATCCGTATCTTGATGTAATTTAATTTGATCGTTCAATTTATGCTTGGCGCGGATGGTTGCTTCATTTTGCCCAACATAAAAATTTCCTTCTTCGTCATACCAAGCGGGAATTCTATGTCCCCACCAAAGTTGCCGACTCACACACCAATCTTCAATATTGTTTAACCATTGAAAATAAGTTTTGTTCCAATTTTCTGGAATAAAGCGTACTTCACCATTTTTTACGGCTTCAATAGCAGGTTCGGCAAGGGGTTTCATTTTCATAAACCACTGGTGTGTGAGATAGGGTTCAACGATAGCATCAGATTTTTCACCGCGTGGTACTTTCAACATGTGTTTTTCAATTTTTTCAATTAAACCTAATGATTCGAGATCTTGAAGTATTTTTTCACGCGCAGAAAAACGTTCTAAGCCTTGATAAGCTTTCGGCGCATTTTCATTAATGTGTGCGGTCGGAGTAAAAATATTGATAGGTGTTAATTGATGGCGTTGGCCAATTGCATAGTCATTAAAATCATGTGCAGGTGTGATTTTTACACAGCCGCTGCCGAATTCTTTTTCAACATAATCATCTGCGATGATGGGAATGGTGCGGCCTGTTAATGGCAGAATAACTTGCTTGCCAATGAGATGTTGATAGCGTTCATCATCAGGATGTACTGCAACAGCAACGTCACCTAGCATGGTTTCAGGACGAGTTGTTGCCACAACAATATGGTCTTGATGATCGGCAAGAGGGTAACGTAAATGCCAAAGCTTGCCTTCTTCTTCAGTGCTGATCACTTCTAAATCGGAAATTGCTGTCAATAATTTTGGATCCCAATTGACTAAGCGTTTTCCGCGATAAATTAATCCTTCTTCATATAATTTAACGAACACTTCGCTGACTGTTTTTGAAAAAGTTTCATCCATTGTGAAGCGTTCACGTGACCAATCGAGTGAAGCGCCTAACCGACGTAGTTGGCGAGTGATATTGCCGCCTGATTCAGTTTTCCATTCCCAAACTTTTTCGACAAATTTATCACGGCCAAAATCATGGCGTGTTTTCCCATCCATTAATATTTGTTTTTCGACGACCATCTGAGTTGAAATACCAGCGTGATCGGTGCCAGGTTGCCACAAAGTATCATCGCCTTGCATACGGTGATAACGTATTAATACATCCATTAGTGTGCAACCAAAGCCATGTCCCATGTGTAGACTACCGGTGACATTCGGTGGCGGTAACATAATGCAATACGGCGACCCGTTTCCACGTGGCGCAAAATAATTATTTTTTTCCCAAGTTTGATACCAATGTTGTTCAATCGCTTGTGGCTGATAAGTTTTTTCGAGTTCCATAATTTAGACTTCTGTAGTTTGTAATTTATGAGTAGTAATTTCAAAATTTTGTGCGCGATAATGTCGGTAACGTTCTCGCGCAGCTTCTTGCGCGGTGGAATCATGCGCGACAATTTCCAATAAACGTTGAAATTGTGAAAAAAATTGCGGTGTTTGATTCGAAAGATTCATTAGAATATCACGATGATTTTCCGGTGTGAGATCAAAACCAATTTGAATCGGTGGAACAGGTTCAGGTCCTTCGCCATATAAATTATGCGGCAAAAAGCTATCATCACGAAATGTCCACAACATTTCATCCAATTGGTGCGCCAGCATTTTATTTTCAGCGTGAATGTAAATGCGGTGTTTTTGCTTATACGCTTTTTCAATCAGTCGGCAAGCAAATTGTAACCTCGCAGTCGTATCCGACTCAGGTAAAATATAAAAATCAATTTTTGGCATATTATTTATTACCGCACCGATTCAATAAAAATTGCATTAACATCGGCACGGGTCGTCCGCTTGCATAACGCTCACCGCCACCCATCATGGCTGCGGTACCCGCAACATCAAGATGTGCCCAATGCATTTTTTTCGTGAAGCGAGATAAAAAACAGCCTGCAGTAATAACACCACCGGTGCGTCCACCGACATTGCTCATGTCAGCAAACGGACTTCTTAATTGTTCTTGATATTCATCCCATAACGGCATTTGCCATGCGCGGTCATGTGTTTCAATGCCCGCTGCTAATAATTCATCTGCTAACGGTTGATGGTTTGCTAACAATCCGCTTGCATGATGTCCAAGTGCAATGACAACAGCGCCAGTTAAGGTGGCAATATCAATCACGGTTTCTGGTTTATAAACACGTTCGCAATAGGTGAGGGCGTCGCACAATACTAAACGTCCTTCCGCATCGGTATTTAAAATTTCAACGGTTTGTCCTGACATGGTTGTCACGATATCTTCTGGTTTGCATGCGGTGCCACTTGGCATGTTTTCAGCGCTCGCGCAAATTCCAACAATATGTAGCGGTAATTTCATTTCAGCTGCTGCTTTCATGACACCAAGAACCGTTGCTGCACCACACATGTCATATTTCATGCCGACCATGCTGTCAGCAGGTTTTAAAGAAATGCCGCCAGTATCAAATGTGATGCCTTTACCAACAAACGCAATCGGTGCTGATTTTTTTGCTGTACCTTTATATTCAAGACAAATGAGTTTTGCATCTTGTGCACTACCTTTAGTGACAGCGAGCAGCGCACCCATGCCGAGTTTTTTCATCGCGCTTTCTTCAAGCACTTTAACTTTAATCGATTTGTATTGCTTAGCGAGGGATTTTGCTTGTGCAGCAAGATAACTTGGAGTGCACACGTTGCTAGGTTGGTTAGCTAAATTTTTAGTGAACTGGACACCCGCAGCAATTGCTATCGCTTCTTTTAATGCATGGTTAGCGGCAGTCAGTTTGTTTTTTTCCGTTACGGATAAAGTGACAGAACGGAGTGTTTGAGGTTCGCCCGCTTCACTTTTATATTCAGTAAATTGATAAGCCGTGTCTAAGCAAACTGCAACGGCTTGTTTGATCTTCCACGACAAGTCATGTTTGAGCACAGACAGCTCTGTCAGGGAGATTGCTGCATCTGAAGCTTTTGCAGCATTGAGCGCTTTAACACTACTCATAATTATTTTGCGATAGTCTTGGACGCTAAGCGGGCTTTTTTGTTTGCCACAACCTACTAACAGTAAGCGTTCTGTTGTGTTAGGCACGTTATGTAATAAGAGGGTTTGGCCAGGCTTTCCAGCAAATTCGCCGCTTTTTAACAATTTGGATAAATACCCTTTACTGGCTTTATCCACGAGTTCTGCGGAGGGAGAGAGCTCATGTTGTTCAAACACGCCGACCACTAAGCAGACACGACGTTGCTTGGTGATATTTTCACTGGTCAATTGAAATTTCATATTAGCTCCTCATAAGCCAATTCGGTATAATAGCGGCAATTTTATAAGATTGTCGTATGACACGAAAGCATTAATGATTATTTCTCGCTATCTGATTAAAGAAGTCATGAACACGCTGCTGGCGGTCACAGTGGTTTTGCTGCTCATTTTCCTTAGTCAACAGCTAGTTCGGTATCTGAGTTATGCCGCTTCAGGCAAAATCGCGATTGATATCTTGTTTCAATTGCTTGGCTTCGAAACGCCTTTCTTGCTCGCCATTCTGCTGCCATTGGGGTTGTACCTCGGGATTATCTTAACCTATGGACGCATGTACGCCGAAAATGAACTGCGTGTGATGCATGCTTGCGGGCTGAGCTTTAAGCGTTTAACGCTTATTACCACGACGCTTGCTATCGTTGTCGCGGTGATGGTCACTATCTTAACGCTCTGGATTAATCCTCTTATCGCTGCAAAAAAGCAGCAGTCGCTTGAGCGCGGATCGGGTGTGGATAGTATGCTTCACATGTTAATGCCAGGACGGTTTCAAGTGAGCCTTGATGGTAAGCGGGTGATTTATGTCGAAAAAATATCGCGCAATCATCGCCAAGCCGAGAATCTGTTTATTGCCGATCAAGGGAAGCATGCGGACAGTGGAATTCATCCTTGGACGGTGTTGTCAGCTCAGCGTGGCTATCAAATTGAAGATCGCAAAACACATGATAAATATGTGATTGCGACCGATGGTTATCGGTATGAAGGGGTACCGGGTCAAAATGATTACCGCATTATTCAATTCCAGAAATATGCAGTGCGTGCCCAAGATGCAACCAGCAATGCGCAGCGGCAAGTCGATGAAGCCATTCCAACCTTCACATTGATGAAAGCTTATAGTCAGCCGAACAGCGCGGCGGAGCTGCAATGGCGTATTTCAATTCCCCTATCTGTTTGGATATTAGCCTTATTGGCAGTACCATTAAGCCAAGTGCGTCCGAATCAAGGACGTTACCTCGTGTTGCTACCGGCCATTATCATCTATATCGTCTATATTAATCTTTTGTTTGCGACACGTAACATGATTGAGCAAAGCATAGTGCCAGTAAGCATTGGCATGTGGTGGGTGCATCTATTGGCACTTGGATTAGTGATCCTGTTTTTCTCTGGACGGCGGGTGCGCAATACATGAATACGATAATTGGGCGCTATATTGCAAAGACGGTGATCTTAGCCACTTTATTAGTGATCTTGGTAGTGACCGGGCTCACTTATTTAATTGATTTACTCGGCGAATTGAAAGACATCGGTTCGGGCGATTATGGCGTGTTGCAGGCAGTGATTCACTCTTCGTTAATTTTACCGAATCATATTTATGTATTTTTTCCTATGCTGGTGTTGCTGGGTGGATTAACTGGGCTTGGCTCTTTGGCAGCCTATCAAGAATTAGTCGTCATGCGTGCTTCCGGGATGTCAGCAGGTGATATTGCTCGTGCGGTATTAGGTGCTGCATTGATATTAATCGTGCTGGGTCTTCTTGTGGGTGAAGTAATTGCTCCGCGTTTATATTTTTTAGCAAATAAACATAAATCAGCTGCGTTGAGCGGTGGCCAAGCAGTGGCGACTACGACAGGTCTTTGGATACACGAAGGAAATAATTTTTTACATATCGAAAATGTGATGGCACATAATCATCTCGAAGGCGTGACGCGTTATGAATTTGATACACAGCATCAATTACTGGCGTCTTATTATGTTGCTGCAATGGATTACCACAATAAAAAATGGTGGTTGCACAATACCGTCAAAACCACATTTTCTAATGATCACACGAGCAATCAAAAAATTGCTGAATCTAACTGGGATTTAACGCTTAATCCAAAGCTGCTGAATGTTGGTTTGCTGATGCCAGACGAAATTCCGTTAACTGATTTGTCGGGTTATATTCATCATTTAACTGACAATAAATTACAATCGATTGATTTTGAATTTTCATTTTGGAAGAGAATGTTTGCGCCATTAACAACATTAGTGATGCTGCTGTTGGCGATTCCATTTATTTTTGCGGCTCCGCGTTCCATTTCTGGCGGATGGCGAATTTTGTTGGGTGTGATTGTGGGATTTGTGTTTTATATTTTAGATACCTTGTTGGCGCAGCTCAGTATTGTGTTTCAGTTGTCGCCATTTTTTGCGGCATTGTTACCCATTATATTATTCGCGTTAGTGGGGTATGGGTTGATGTTGCGGTATTGAGGATGATTTGACACCCAGGACATAACGATGCCTGTAGGATGCAGAGCTCATAACCATCTTCATGAGGGAGAAAGAGTATGCAATCAGAAAGCACACCCATTAAACAAAAAGAAATAGACGACTTAGGCAACTTACTCAATCCGAAACCAGTTAAATCTTATTATCAAAAATCATCTGAAGCGCTGACTTTATTTTTTTCTTCTGCAGCCATCTATCTAAAATTGGGAATTCAACCACAGCCAGTTTCATACAATGTCGAGGGGATTGATACAGACTTAGATAAATTCGATAAGATGATGGAGGCAATCTTATCGATGGATTATGGTCCCATTGTGCCAACAGAAACGTCTACGCGTCGTCCTTGATTATAAAGGTTGATAGTTTTCTTGAGCGTCTGTACGTGTAAAAATTTGTCCTTTCTCTACGTCAAAAAACCACAAGTGTACTTTTAATTCTTTGTTATCAACTTTTTCTTTAATCCACGGGAAAGTTAAACAATTTTGATATGAGTGATCGAGTGCAAGCTTTGCGTAGTTATTCGCGTCATGTGAATGAGTGTGACTCGTTTTAACTAAAGAAACCCAGTTTGTGATAAAATCATTTTGATTTGAGCTGTTGTTATCTAGCAATACTTGAATGCCGCCACATTGACTATGACCCAGTAAAATTAAATTTTTCACTTTTAAAAAACAAATTCCAAATTCTAGTGCGGCGCTTGTGCCGTGGTGCATTTCATCTTTTTCATAGGGGGGGACAATGTTTGCTACATTGCGCACAACAAATAAATCACCCGGATCACATTGTAAAATTAGCGCGGGATCGACGCGTGAATCACAGCATGACACAACCATAGTTTCTGGTTGTTGGCCATAGTAAGAAAGATACTGCATGACAGAGTTATCGCCGGAGGCGTATTTATTTCTAAATTCTTTGTAGCCTTGCAACATTTTATTGAAAGAGTTTTCCATAGTGACTCCTGATGCTTGCAAAAAGTAGTGTTAGTTTAATAATTGTAACAAAACCGCTGTCATCCCGTGATGTTTTTACACGGGATCCAGTGACTTAAAGACGCTGGGTCCCGCGCTAAAAGCTGCTTTATTCACTAACGCTCAATTTCTTTTTCAATAATTCATTCAACTGCTGCGGATTAATTTTCCCACCGGATTCTTTCATCGCTTGCCCAACAAAAAATCCAAATAACTTATCTTTCCCACCGCGATAATCTGCCACTTGTTGCGGATTCGAATTGATGATTTTATCAATCAACGTTTCGATTGCACCGCTATCAGTCACTTGTTTTAAGCCGCGTTTTTCAATAATGTGATCAACGTCGCCTTCTTTATTCCACAGAGCTTCGAAAATGGTTTTCGCTAATTTTCCAGAAATGGTGTCATCGGAAATACGCAGCACTAATTTGCCGAGTTGTTCTGCTGAGACTGGGCTGTCAATGATGTCTAAATTGGCTTTATTCAATGCGCCAGATAATTCACCCATGACCCAATTGGCTGCTAATTTAGGTTGATTACCAGATGTTTTGACAACTGTTTCAAAAAAATCTGCCATCGCACGGCTGCTAGCCATCACAGTCGCATCGTATTGACTCAAGCTATATTCCTGCATGAAACGTTGTTGTTTTTGATGCGGTAATTCGGGCAGTTGCTTGCGTACTTTTTCAATTTGTTCAACGGTGACGACCACTGGTAATAAATCTGGATCAGGAAAATAACGATAATCGTTAGCTTCTTCTTTGCTACGCATTGGACGCGTTTCATTTTTATCCGGATTATATAAGCGCGTTTCTTGTCTGACTGTTCCACCGCTTTCGATTAATTCAATTTGTCGTTCAACTTCATAATTAATCGCGCGTTCAACAAAACGGAATGAATTAATATTTTTTAATTCAGTACGTGTGCCATATTTGGTTTCACCTTTGCGACGCACCGAAACGTTCGCATCACAGCGGAATGAACCTTCTTGCATATTGCCGTCACAAATTTCTAAGTAACGTACTAATGAATGCAGCACTTTCAAATAAGCGACTGCTTCTTTTGCAGAACGCATATCAGGTTCAGAAACGATTTCTAATAAGGGTGTACCTGCGCGGTTTAAATCAATGCCTGACATGCCTTGAAAATCTTCATGCAAGGATTTACCTGCATCTTCTTCTAAGTGAGCACGCGTGATATTGATGCGTTTGCTGGTGCCATCTTCCAGTGGAATATCTAAATAGCCACGTTGCACAATCGGTAATTCATACTGACTGATTTGATAACCTTTCGGTAAGTCAGGATAAAAATAATTTTTTCGCGCGAACACTGAACGCGGTGCAATTTCCGCATTAATACCTAAGCCAAGTTTAATTGCCATGTCGACTACGCCAGCATTTAACACTGGCAAAACACCTGGAAAACCTAAATCAATTGCACAAGCCTGTGTATTAGGTTCTGCGCCAAACGCAGTAGATGCGCCGGAAAAAATTTTACTTTTCGTCGCGAGTTGTGCGTGTACTTCTAAACCAATAACAATTTCCCATTCCATCTTAAAACCCCTCTGGTAATCGTGTGTGCCAATCAGTGACTTTTTGGTAGTGGTGCGCAATATTCAGCAGCCGCGCTTCTTCGAAAAAATTGCTAATTAACTGCATGCCAACCGGTAGTTTTTGCGCAAATCCTGCTGGAATTGAAATACCTGGTAATCCTGCCAGATTCACTGCGATGGTGTAAATGTCGGATAAATACATACTGATAGGATCATCCGTTTTCTCGCCAATTTTAAATGCCAGCGTCGGTGAAGTTGGGCCCAGAATGACATCGACTTTTTTAAATGCTTCCAGAAAATCACGACGAATTAAACCCCGCACTTGTTGCGCTTTTAAATAATAAGCATCGTAATAACCGGCGGATAATGCATAAGTGCCGACCATAATACGGCGCTTCACTTCGCTGCCAAATCCTTCGCTACGCGAACGTTTGTATAAATCTTCTAAATCAACGGGATTTTCACAGCGGTAGCCATAGCGTACGCCATCAAAGCGCGCCAAGTTGGAAGAACATTCTGCTGGTGCAATGACGTAGTAGGCTGGTATGGAGAGTGAAGTATTCGGTAAATGAATTTCATGAATGGTGGCGCCTAATTTTTCATATTCTTTGACCGCTGCTTCAATTGTTTTTGCAACGTCTGGATCAATGCCGTTACTAAAAAATTCTTTGGGTAAACCGATGCGTAATCCTTCGATCGAATCATTTAATGTTGCAGTGTAATCGGGAACCGGCATATTAATGCTAGTGGAATCGCGTTCATCAAAACCAGCCATTGCATTCAGCATTAATGCTGCATCTTCTGCAGTACGCGTCATCGGCCCGCCTTGATCTAAGCTGGAAGCAAATGCAATCATGCCGTAACGCGAAATGCGGCCATAAGTTGGTTTTAATCCGGTTATGCCACAAAGTGCAGCGGGTTGACGAATCGAGCCACCGGTGTCAGTTCCAGTTGCGCCCGGTACCAGAGCTGCTGCAACGGCTGCAGCTGAACCGCCAGAAGATCCACCGGGAACGCGATCAAGATCCCAGGGATTTCTAACGGGACCATAAAAACTGGTTTCATTGGATGAGCCCATCGCAAATTCATCCATATTCGTTTTACCGAGTAATACGGTTCCGGCTTGTTTTAATTTTTGGACGGCAGTCGCATCATACGGCGAAATGAAATTATCTAAAATTTTCGAAGCGCAGGACGTTTTAATGCCTTGCGTGCAAAAAATATCTTTTTGTGCGATAGGGATGCCAGTTAATCGACCGGCTTTGCCTTGTGCACGCAAAGCATCAGCTTGTTTTGCCTCATGTAATGCACTTTCAGGCGTCAGAGTAATAAAGCTATTTAATTGTTGATCGAGATTTTTAATACGATCAATGTAAAGTTGGGTGAGCTCGACGCTAGAAATTTTTTTCGCGGCAAGATCTTGAGAGAGTTCGGCAATCGTTTTGTTATGCATAGCGCGGTTCCTAGTTATTCATCTTCAATGACTTTAGGGACTAAATATAGACCTGCTTCGACAGCAGGAGCAATGGCTTGAAAGGCTTTGCGTTGGTCAGGCTCGGTTACAGCATCAGGACGCAAACGCTGTGTTGCATCGATAGAATGAGCGACAGCTTCTACACCGGTTGTATCAACTTTATTCATCTGCTCAACAAAATTGAGAATAGAAGAAAGCTTGGGGGTGAATTGCTCAATGTCTGCTGGAGACATATTGAGTCTGGCGAGATGTGCGATTTTTTTAACGTCTTCGGCCGTTAATGACATAAGTCAAAGCTCCATGGAATACAAAAGAGGGCAATTATACTGCTGATTCCATCTTGATTACACTTTTTCTTAATGATCTTGTGGCTAGTTTATTTTTTATCTATTAGAATTCATCCATTACTGGCCTGAAAGGAATTGTGACGACTATGTTGAAAAAAATACGCGGTTATTTTTCGAACGATTTATCAATTGATTTAGGGACAGCGAATACGCTGATTTACGTGCGCGGGAAGGGGATTGTGTTGAATGAACCCTCCGTGGTTGCGATTCGGCAAAATCCAGGCGCTACCAGCGGGCAAAAACATGTGGCGGCCGTCGGCAGTGAAGCGAAGCTCATGTTGGGCCGTACACCGGGAAATATCACCGCGATTCGACCAATGAAGGATGGTGTGATTGCCGACTTCTACGTCACCGAAAAAATGTTGCAGCACTTTATTCATAAAGTACATGAAAATCGTTTCTTACGTCCTAGCCCACGTGTGCTAGTTTGCGTTCCCTGTGGATCAACCCAAGTTGAACGTCGCGCGATTCGTGAATCTGCTATCAGTGCCGGTGCACGTGAAGTTTATTTATTGGAAGAACCAATGGCAGCTGCGATGGGTGCGGGCATGCCAGTGGATGAACCACGCGGTTCTATGGTGGTTGATATCGGTGGCGGCACCACAGAAGTCGCAATTATTTCTTTAAGCGGTATCGTTTACTCAGCCTCTGTTCGTATTGGCGGCGACCGTTTTGATGAGGCAATTGTTAGTTATGTCCGTCGCAATTACGGCATCTTGATTGGTGAATCTACTGCAGAACGTATTAAACATGAAATTGGCTCTGCTTACCCTGCAACCGAAGTATTGGAAATGGAAGTACGTGGCCGTAACTTGGCGGAAGGTATTCCACGCAGTTTCACATTGAACAGCAATGAAATTCTTGAAGCATTGCAAGAACCATTATCGGGTATTTTAGGCGCAGTGCGTGCGGCACTCGAACAAGCTCCGCCGGAATTGGCATCTGATATCGCAGAACGCGGTATGGTATTAACCGGTGGCGGTGCATTGTTACGCAATATTGATCGTTTATTCATGGAAGAAACCGGCTTACCTGTCATTATTGCTGACGAACCGTTAACCTGCGTAGCGCGTGGCGGTGGCAAAGCATTAGAAATGGTAGATACCGTCGGTATGGATTTTCTATCTAAAGAATAATTCTCCAGGAGGGTATAACCATTAGGTTTTTATTCGCTAGAGAGTCTGAGCCGGGTTTTCGCGCCCTTATCTTCATTGCGCTCGCCATTGTTTTTATGTTCATGGACAAACGCGGTAACAAGTTTGTCCAAGTGCGTGCGGCTTTGTCGATGCCGCTTGCACCGCTTGAATATGTTGTCAGTTGGCCAGTTCAAATGATCGGCAAACTGGGGAAGACAGTCAGTAGTCACGATACGTTAGTCAAAGAAAACCTCGATTTGCGTGCAGAACAATTATTGTTGAAAGCGCAAGTGCAGCGTTTATTAGCAATTGAGTCAGAAAATAATCAATTGAAAGCATTAATGCGCTCTTCTACCCAAGTGCAAGGAAAGGTTTTGGTGGGACAAGTTTTATCCATTGACCTCGATCCTTTCGTGCATCAAGTCGTATTAGATAAAGGCAGTGCAGACGGTATTTATATCGGCCAACCCGTCTTGGATGCCAATGGTGTTATGGGACAGGTGATTCAAGTGAGTCCTTTGACCAGCCGCGTGCTGCTAATTAATGACCCGCACAGCGGTGTGCCAGTATTGATTGCCCGCAATGGGGTGCGCGCGATTGCAATGGGCGATAGCTATACTTCACAACTGCACTTAGCGAATGTTCCGCAAACAGCAGATGTGAAAATTGGTGACGTTTTAATGACATCTGGATTAGGTGAAAATTATCCTGAAGGTTATCCGCTAGGAACCGTGACCTCAGTGACCAAAGATCCCGGATTGCAGTTTGCAACTATTACTGTCGAACCTAGTGCACACTTGGACCGCAGCAGAGAAGTGTTATTAGTTTGGCCGAGTCGAACTGTGCAAGCACCACCTAAACCTGATTCGACGGTTCATTAACTTAACGCCATTCTCAACTCATTTTCAATGGGGCTGAGCGATAGGGAGGGCTCCCGCAGTGATGGGGCTCCATTGAGAAAGTTGAGAATGGCGTTAAGTGGCATTGTTGCATAAATCAGGATTCGTCGTTGCTTCGGCCTGAGAAACGGCCTCGCAACGACGAATTTTGATTTACGCAACAACGCCGCGTTAAGTTAAGCGGAGTATATTTTGGTAGTAAAAGAGGCTCTTATGAATAATCCCAACAGTTGGTTCATTATATTCGGAACTTTTTTAGCTGCGTTTATTTTAACGATTTTACCTATGCCCGATTGGACGGTGTGGCTGCGGCCGGCTTGGGTGGTGATGGTCGTAGTTTATTGGGTGATGGTGGCGCCGCAAAATGTTAATGTCGGTATCGCTTGGCTAGCCGGTATTTTATTAGACGTATTGGAAGGGACGCTATTTGGCGAGCATGCATTAGCATTAACCTTTGTTGCCGTGATTGTGGCAAAAACTCATACTCAGTTACGTATGTTTCCGCTGATTCAGCAAGGGATTAGCGTGTTTTTTTTAGTACTTATCTATCAATTTATTTTATATTGTATACAAGGATTCATTGGTCAATTGCCAAATAGCTGGTTATATTGGTCTTCCACAGCATAAATATCAAAAATTGGCCGTTCATCTTGATAATATTCAATCCGTTCCACCAGCGCAGGAACATAACGTTTGGCAAACTCACGCATTTCAGTCGCTGCATGCGGATGATCAACACGAATACGTTCAACATCATACCCTGCCAAATCACGCAGCACGCGCAATACGATTGGAATTTCTTCATAAACCAATTCGCCTGATTTCGCTATTTTCCCGCGCTCGCTCACTTCGGCCCATAACACTTCTAAAAATTCTTTATCGGTCGTTAAATCAGCTGCAGTCACACCTTCTGCCACCGTACGGAAAATATATCCGCCAATTTCACTGGGCGTAATCAGACTCATTAATCGTTGGCGTTCTGTTTCATCCACAATTTTTTGTGAAACGGCAATTTGATGTACGCCTGGAGTGAGCACTAAATAACGCGATGGAATACTATATTGCGTCGTGAGACGAGCCCCTTTTGATCCGAGCGGATCTTTATACACTTGAACTAATATTTCTTGCCCAACCTGCAAAATGTCGCGAATATCGATATGTGTACCATTTTTTTCAGCTAATAATTTATCGTAATTGCGCAAATCACTCACGTGTAAAAACGCGGCGCGTTCTAAATCAATATCAACAAATGCGGCTTGGATTCCTGGCAACAAACGATTAATTCGACCTTTATAGATATTACCTAGCAAGCCTTGATGAAGACTGCGTTCGATGTG
>Ga0207155_1053_pt1 | contig 29303 bp, 31 predicted proteins | sample Alteio_BWMinHeat_26_FD_153515 | JGI IMG/M metagenome (GOLD analysis project Ga0207155, IMG submission 153515) | Enriched cells from forest soil in Barre Woods Harvard Forest LTER site, Petersham, Massachusetts, United States -... | ecosystem: Environmental > Terrestrial > Soil > Temperate forest >... | reverse complement strand
CGCCGGGGGAGAGAGCCAGGCCGAGGACGCAGCAGGCGAAGGCGGGCGCGAATTGTAGTTTTGGCTTCATTGAATTCTTGTGCCTGCGCTCTGCTTTAGACTAGCAAGATGCCCCGACGGATGCGAGTGGGCGCAGAGAATCTTATGCTTGTGCAGCGGTTGTTCGCCTGGTTTCTGGTCATAGCGCTATCGGCTTGCCTCACGCAGCGTGCGGCGGGCGAGAATTGCATTACACAGGCTCAAATGGATGCTCCGACGCGGGATACGCTGGTGCAGGAGGGGCTGGCCGCGGGTAAGGCGCTGCTTTTGGGAGATGCTGCCGCAATTGCGGAAGCTTCGGCGCCGGATTTCGCCACTGCCGCGCAGTCGAACGCGGGTCCGCTGACTCGAGCCACGCACGGAGCCTCGCTGACGGTCGATGCGCTGTGGATTCTCGAAGCGACGGATGTCGCCGCGAATCAACAAAATGCGCAGTTCTTCTGTGGCATTGCGAATGCTCCAGCACATTCAACGTTCAACTTCTCCTCGTATTTCGCGACCTTGTCGCGGCAGACCAGCTCATCGCGCAGCAGTTGACTCCCGAAATGCTCAAGCGCACTTTTGATCTGACGCGGCAGCTCAAGAACGTCGACGCCATTTTCGCTCGCGTCGACGCCACGTACGCTATCGAAAAGGCAAAGGCATGAATCTGACGCTTGCCGTAACGGGTGCCAGCGGAGCCTTATTAGCGCAGCAGATGCTGCTGGCACTCGAACACGATGCTCGCGTCGAACGCACTTTCTTCATCGCTTCAGAACATTCACTGCGCGTCATCGCTGAAGAGCTTGAAATAAGTGGCCGCCACGAACTCCTCTCCAAGCTGCTCGGTGCCAGTTCCCAGAAAATCACCCAGCTCTCAAATGAAGACATCGCTGCGCCGGTCGCGAGCGGCAGCTATCCCAGCGACGGAATGATCGTGTTGCCGTGCAGCATGGGCACGTTAGCCAGCATTGCCAACGGCATGGCGGGCAATTTAATAGAGCGTGCCGCAGACGTCTGCCTGAAAGAGCGCCGCAGGCTAATGCTGTGCGTTCGCGAGACTCCATTCAATCGCATCCACCTGCGGAACATGCTGCTCGCAGAAGAAGCAGGCGCCACCATCTTCCCCGTCGTCCCGGCGTTCTACATCAAACCTGTCGACACCACAGAGTTGGCAAAACAATTCGTGGCCCGCGTGCTCACACACATCGGCTTACCGCAGACGAACATGTTCCGTTGGAAACACGACTAGTCATCAGACACCTTGCAGCGCGAAAGCCTTCTCAATAACGGCAAGCGTGAATGGCGCAATATTTCGATCGGCTAATTCCGAGCGAGGCACCCAGGCCGCATCTTCCGCATCCGACCCTGCCCTCAACTCTCCATCAACGCGAGAGCACAGGAAATCGACAAGCACATAGTGATAGCGTACGCGGTCCTCATCATCGCGAACGATCCGGTCTATCACTTCAACGATCAGCCCTGGGGCGACAGTCAGACCAGTCTCTTCGCGCACCTCGCGCACGACACCATCGCGCAAAGTTTCACCCAGTTCAAGCTTGCCGCCCGGCAAAGACCATTCGCCCTTCATTGGCTCACTGCCACGTCGAATCAGCAGAACACGATCGCCGTCGCGGACAACTGCGCCGACGCCAACGATCGGCGCCCCCGGAAACTCACGAGATTGTGGATTGTTGTTCAGAGCTTGATCGGGTTTCCGTATTTCTCGGCAAACACCGTGCGGCCCATGTCGAACCGGCCGCCATTGAACTTGTCAGTACCTTGAAGATGCCCTATCCCGAGCAGCGCCACGGGGTGATAGCACAAAGGAAGCTGCAGCACCGCCCGGACCTTATCGGGTTCAAAGCCTTCCATCGGCGCCGTGTCATATCCCAGCGTCTCTGCGGTCAGCAGCATCGTCGTGAACGCGAGCATCACCTGCTTGAACAGCCAGGCCTTCATCGTGTCAGACGACATTGCGGAAAGATAATTCGGGATATTTATCTTCGCCTGCTCCGTATAGTTTTCCGGCTGGCCGCCCTCTCTACCGAGGCGCAACATCTCGTCCAGGTCGCCACTGCGCCATCCATCGGCGTCGCCGCAGGCCACAATCACCGCGGACGCTTCTTCGACCTTTGGCTGGTTATAGCTGGCATCACGCAGCCGTTTCTTCTGTTCAGGATTGCGCACCACAATAAACCGCCACGGCTGCATCGCCAACTTCTGAACCATGCGGTATGCGTCTTCGCGCAGCATTCCGGCTTCCGCGAGATCGAGCAGCAGTTGGCCCGAAAAGATCAGGCCGCCGGTGGACTCAAGATTGCGCATCATGCGGGCGGGATAGACGAGCAATTTCTCAATGACTCCGGCTGTTTTATCAAGCAGGTAATCGGCGAGAATTGTCGAGTCAGGAAATATAACGCGCTCTGCGGAAGAGTGCGAGATGTCTCGCTCATGCCACAGCGCAACATTTTCGTATGCGGTTTGGGCGTTCGCGCGCACCACGCGCGAGAGTCCGCTGATTTGTTCGCATGTGATCGGATTGCGCTTGTGCGGCATAGCCGAGGAGCCCTTCTGCTTTTCGCTGAAGAACTCTTCTGCTTCTCGAACTTCGGTGCGCTGCAGGTGGCGAATCTCCGTTGCGATCTTGTCGAGGGTCGCCGTCAAGACGGCAAGCGTCGAGATGTAGTGAGCATGACGATCGCGCTGAATGACCTGCGTGGCGACGGGCGCCGGCTTCAAGTTGAGGCGTGCGGAGATGCGCTCTTCGTGCTCGGGCTTCAGATGCCCGAATGTGCCGACCGCGCCGGAGAGTTTGCCGATGCGCATGTCTTCGGTGGCGGCGTCAAAGCGCGCGAGGTTGCGCTGCATCTCGGCATACCAATTGAGCAACTTGAGGCCAAAAGTCGTGGGCTCGGCATGTACTCCGTGTGTGCGGCCGATCATGGGCGTATGCCGGAACTCGTCTGCGCGTTTCCGCAGCACGTCTGCAAGGCGCACGATGCCGCCGCGGATTAGTTTCGACGCAGCCTGGATCTGCAGGGCTTGCGCGGTGTCGACGACGTCCGTCGAGGTGAGGCCGTAGTGCAGCCAGCGCGACTCAGGGCCGATTTTTTCCGCGACGGCGGTCGTGAAGGCGATCACGTCGTGGCGGACCTCGGCCTCGATCGCATTGATGCGGGCGACGTCAATTGCGCCGCGCTCGCGAATCGCCTTGGCTGCTTCGGCGGGGACGATGCCGTCTTCGGCGAGTACGTCAGACGCAGCGGACTCCACCTGGAGCCATGTCGCATATTTGTTTTCATCGCTCCAGATGCGCCCCATTTCAGGACGCGTGTATCGCGAGATCACGAGGCGACGCCCAGCAGATGGGCCATCTCTTCGTGCAGAAATCCCTGACCTGGACGGTAGGGCTGCACCCATTTTCCGTCGATGACAAACTGCGGAATAGCACGCTTGCCGACCTTGGACATCACCTCTTCGGCGGCGCCGGGGGTGGTCTCGATATCGATCTCGGTGTAGGCAATCTGGTGGCGTTCGAGGAAGCGCTTCGCTTCGCGGCAGTCGCGACACCAGGAGGCGGAGTAGACGAGCAAGTTCATAGTTCCATGATAACCGGGCAGGGAAAAAGCCTGCTCGTTATTGCTCGTGATAGTTGCGCATGAGGCCGCCGTCGACAACATAGGTCGATCCGGTGATGTAAGCGCCTTCGTCAGATAACAGGAAGGCAGCCAAGGCCGCGACGTCTTCGGGCCTGCCCAGGCGATGCAGAGGAATGTTTTTGAGCAACGCATCGAGCCTCTGCTTGTCTTCGAGCAGGGACTTGTTGATAGGAGTCGCGATGGCTCCGGGCGCGATGTTATTGATCGTGATGTTCAGCGGGGCGAGTTCGACCGCGAGGTCGCGCATCAGCATGCGGATCGCGCCCTTGGCGGCGCAATAGGTTGAGAAACCGGGAAATGCCATGTCTTCGTGGACCGAACTGATATTCACAATTCGTCCTGGTTTCGAGACCTGGCGCAGCCTTTGAACGAAGGCCTGCGTGAGGAAGAAAGCGCCCTTGAGATTTACATTGAGGACTTCGTCGTAATCCTCTTCGGTGACGTTCCAGAAGTCGGCTTTTTTTTCGACGCCTGCGTTATTGACCAAAAGATCGCACCCGCCGAGTTGCGACCACGCTTGAGTGACCAGGTTCTGGACGTCTGCCAGCTTTGAGACGTCTGAACGCACCATGATGGCGCAACGTCCCAAGGCTTCGATCTGCCTCTTTGTCTCCTCAGCGCCTTCAGATTGGCGGAGGTAGTTAACGACGACATTGGCACCTTCTTGCGCGAGCCGAACGGCGATGGATTGGCCGATCCCTGAGCTGGAACCGGTAACGATCGCAACTTTATTGAAGAAACGTAACTGGACCATGATGGCCTCGATTCATTGTGATGCGCTTAGCGACGCTGGCGGAAGAAGGTGCGCAACCGCTCGGCGGATTCTTCGGCTAAAAGCCCGCTGGAGACCTCCGCCAGGTGGTTCAATTCGGGATGATTGATGACGTTCAGCACCGAGCCGGCGGCGCCGGCCTTGGGATCCGCGGCGGCATAGACGAGGCGCGCGACGCGTGCATGTATCAGTGCTCCGGCGCACATAGCGCACGGCTCGAGTGTCGCGTAGACGGTGCATCCTTCGAGTCGATAGTTGTTGAGCGCGCGGCCCGCGTTGCGCAGGGCGACGACTTCAGCGTGAGCGGTCGGGTCGCTGAGGCGAATTACGCTGTTCTGACCGCGGCTGATAATTTGGCCGGCGTGCACGACAACAGCGCCGATGGGAACCTCGCCGGCTTCGCCAGCCGCCTGCGCCTCAGAGAGCGCGACGCGCATAAATTGCTCGTCTTGCTTGTTGATCTCGTCTTGCTTGTCGAACTTGTCGGGGGCTATGTCCACGGCTACACCGCCGGTTGCTGTTGCGTCATGCAATGCAGCGTTCCGAGTCCCCAGACGAGGTCGAGTGAATGGATACCGACGATTTTTCTGCCCGGAAACGCGTCTGAGAGAGTGTTGAGCGCTACGCGGTCGTTTGGGTCGTTGAACGTAGGCACGAGAACAATTTCGTTGGCGATGTAAAAGTTTGCGTAGCTCGCGGGCAGGCGCTGTCCTTCGAAGACAACGGGCGCAGGTAAGGGTAGCTCGATGATGCGGAAGGGCTGGCCGTTGTGGTCGCGCGCAGTGCGCAGGCGCTCTAAATTCTCCTGAAGAGGCTGGCTGTTTTCATCGCTGGTGTTGCGTTCGACTGCGGTGACGATGGTATTCGTGCTGACAAAGCGCGAGATGTCGTCGACGTGTCCGTGCGTGTCGTCGCCGGCGATGCCGCGATTCAACCAGATGACCTGCTCGATTCCGAGGTAATCGCGGAATGCCTGCTCGAGTTGCTCGCGCGTGATTCCGGGATTGCGCTGTTGCACGTCGGACAGCAAACATTCCTCGGTGGTGAGCAGCACTCCGGCTCCGTTGACGTCTATGCTGCCGCCTTCGAGCACGAGACGATGATCGCCGATGTGCGGCGTCCATTCCGGAGCTTCAAGCAGGCTGGCAGCTTGTTGCGGCAATGCATCATCGAGCTGCCAGTCGTCATACTTTGCCCACGCGTTGAACTTCCAATTTGTAACTGCCAGGGGAGCGAGTTCGCTATTCGTAACTGTCGAAGTTACAAATATGGGGCCCGAGTCGCGCGTCCACACGCGGTTTGTAGGCCATGGATGGAAATGAACGCGATCCAACGCTGCGCCGACGCGCTTAAGTATATTGCGAACGCGCTTCGCGGCGGCTGCATCCTGCGCTAGGATGTGCACGTCTTCGACCTGCGAAAGATGACGGACAATGTCTGCGTATACCCACGGGATCGGCTGAAATTTACCGGGCCAATCCTCGGGATTGTGCGGCCAGGCAAGCCATGTGGCCGCGTGACGGTCCCACTCGGCCGGCATTCTGTAACCGAGGTGGCGCGGGGTGGCGTCATTCATTTGCCGATACGCCATTTATTTTTCGTCCAGAAAGCGGCTCGCGATGGGCGCGTAGGCGTCGATGCGGCGATCGCGAAGAAATGGCCAGTTACGGCGTGTTTCTTCGATGAGCTTCAGATCGACGTCGCCGATGAGAATTTCTTCTTTGTCGTGCGAAGCTTGCGCGATGACGCGACCGAATGGATCGGCGATAAACGAGCCGCCCCAAAATTCGAGGCCGTCGCCTTCGATACGGTTTCCGCGGACATCTCCATTTTCGTGACCGACTCGATTCACGGCGCCGACAAAAACTCCATTGGCGATGGCGTGGGAGCGCTGAATCGTCTGCCACGCGTCATATTGAGCAACGCCGAACTCGGCTTTTTCTGCAGGGTGCCAGCCGATGGCTGTCGGGTAGAACAGGACGTTTGCGCCCTTGAGCGCTGTGATGCGCGCGCCCTCGGGATACCACTGATCCCAGCAGACGAGCACTCCAACATCGCCTGCAGCCAGCTTCCAGTTGCGAAAGCCGATGTCGCCCGGCGTGAAGTAATACTTCTCGTAGTAGAGCGGGTCATCGGGAATGTGCATCTTGCGATAGACGCCCGCAAGGGTTCCGTCCTGTTCAAGGATGGCTGCCGTGTTGTGATACAGGCCGGGGGCGCGACGCTCAAAAAGAGAAGCGACGACGGCGACATTTTCTTCGCGGGCGACGGCGGTGAGCCGGTCGGTGGAAGGACCGGGGATGCTCTCCGCAATGTCAAACAGGGCGGTGTCCTCGCGCTGGCAGAAATATTGAGCGCGAAACAACTCGGGCAGGCATACGACCTGAGCCCCGTGGCGAGCAGCTTCGCGGACGCGATCAGCGGCCTTGTCAAGATTCGCATCGGGATCGGGCGAGCACGACATTTGTACCAGCGCGATGCGGAATGAGTTTTTTGCGTTCGACATGTTTCTCCAAGTGAAAAGGCGCGAGCAATGAGCCCGCGCCTATCGATTTGCGAGCCGACTATTCGAAAATAAGAATCGCTGCAGCGATGGTGGTCGTCCACAAACCGCGCTTATCTCCGACGGCCGATTGCGTGACGTTTGCAGTGCGAACAATTTTGTTTGAGAAGCGGTAGATTTCTTTCTTCTCGTCCCAGCTCTTGTCGGGGTCGAACTCAACATCGAGCGTTGTCGCAAGCATCTCGGCAGCTAGTTCTTCTGCGTAATCGCCGGCCTGCTCTTCGGTCTCGCCGAAGCTATGGTGTTCGCTCAAGTATCCGTAGGTGTTGCGGTCGGTAGGAATCGCGACGCCAATGCTGGACACGACGAGACGATGTGGCTCGCGCGTGGAATTCTCCGCGACGACGGCGAAGACGACTTCGCCAGGTTCGAGAAACTTCAAGCCTTCTTTGCGGGTAATCAACTTGGCGTTGGGCGGAAAGATGGATGAGACGCGAACCAGGTTCTGCGCGGCGATGCCGGCATCGCGTAATGCCAGCTCAAATGATGTGAGACGTTCCTTATGTTTGCCGACGCCCTTCGTAAAGAAGAGACGCTTCGGAACCATGCTATTGCCCAACGGACTTCCTCCAAGCGTGCGGGACGCACAATATAAAAACTAACATACGGAGCCTTGCGGCATCGGACGCGCAGGCGTTGATTTTCACGCAGCTTTCACACGTTAGATTGCTCGCGCGAGTTTGCCATGCAACGAATAGAGTTTCGCTACGTTGCTGTGTCGTCCGGCGAGGTTTGCCACCAGCTCATGGAACAGATTCGCGGGTCGTACGAGAGAAAAGGCCGGCGAGTGCCGGCCTTATGTTTCGTGCGCTCGCGCTACACGAACGAGCCGCTGGCAGCCTGTTCTTCAGCCAAGGGGCCGATGAGCGGGATGAACCATTTGCGCCCCTGGAATGCGTTGATGAGCGCGATCACCCAGATGATGAAAAAGAAGAGTCCTACCAGCGGCCAAATAATCCATCCGACGAAGGGGATGAAGTGTATGCCGACATTAACGATGAACCAGGCCACGGCGAGAAAGAGCGATTGGAAACAGTGGAAGCGGACAAATGGATCTCTACGGTACGGATCGATGCACAGGAAAATGATTGCAGGAATGATGGTGATGTACGCCAGTCCGCCAGCCACGCTGGGCGTCAGCCCGCCGGCCTGTGGTGTGGGTGTTGTACTCATGATTTGCGCCTCGTTCCTTAAATTGCGTTTATGACCGCACGTGGTCAGAATCATCCGCCGAAGACGCGGATTACGCCAGCAAAATCTTCGCGTTTGGCCGCGACAATTGCCACTGGAATTCTGCGGATGATAGCCTTTCATTTCGCCCTGAATCGCACTTTCTTCCACGGAGCACCCTCATAACATGCAAAGCAGTTACAACGGATTGCCGCTACCAGCAGGCGGCGAAGCCGTCGCGTATGCCGACGGAAAGTATCGCGTTCCTGATCACCCAATCATTCCTTTCATTGAAGGCGATGGCACCGGGCGCGACATATGGCGCGCGTCGCAGCGAGTGTTCGATGCGGCGGTCAACAAGGCATATGGCGGCAAGCGCGAGGTGAAGTGGTTTGAGATCTTCGCGGGCGAGAAAGCCTATCGGCAATTCAAGAACTGGCTTCCAGACGACTCAGTGAACGCGGCGCGCGACCTTCGCGTGTCGATCAAAGGCCCCCTGACGACTCCGGTCGGAGGCGGCATTCGATCATTGAATGTGGCCCTGCGGCAGACGCTCGATCTGTACGCGTGTGTGCGACCAGTCAAGTATTACGACGGCGTCCCGAGTCCGGTGAAGCACCCTGAGAAGTTGAACGTCGTCATCTACCGTGAAAACACCGAAGACATTTATGCGGGAATCGAGTTCCGCGAAGGAACAGCGGAAGCGAAGAAATTCATCGACTTCGTCAACGATGACATGCTCAAGGGGACGAAAAAGCGCATTCGTCAGGATTCTGGAGTCGGTGTGAAGCCGATTTCGATTACCGGCTCAAAGCGGCTTGTGCGTTTTGCGATTAAGGGCGCGCTGGAGCAAGGGCGCAAGACGGTGACGCTGGTACACAAGGGCAATATTCAGAAATTTACCGAGGGCGCGTTTCGCGAGTGGGGATATGAAGTTGCGACGCAGGAGTTTCGCGACGATGTCGTTACTGAGCGTGAGAGCTGGATTCTCGGCAATCTGGAAGCGAACCCTTCGCTGACAATCGAGCAGAATGCATTATTGATTGAGCCGGGGCTGGAATTTGCTTCGGATGATTTCCGTAAGCAGGTCTACGAAGAAGTAAAGCACGTGATTGAAAGCATCAGCAGGTCGCATGGTGGCGGAAAGTGGAAACAGAAGATTCTGATCAATGACCGCATCGCGGATTCAATTTTCCAGCAGGTGATCATCCGGCCTGAGGATTACAGTGTGCTTGCGACGACGAACTTGAATGGCGACTACATCTCTGATGCTTGCGCGGCGCAGGTCGGCGGACTGGGCATAGCGCCTGGGGCGAACATTGGCGATGGCTATGCGGTGTTTGAGGCGACACACGGCACAGCTCCCAAATATGCGGACAAGGATGTGATTAATCCAGGGTCTGTGATTTTGTCTGGAGTGATGCTGTTTGACTTTCTCGGCTGGTCAGAGGCGGCGCGGCTCATTGAGACGTCGATGGAGCGGACGATCCGGGACAAGAAAGTGACGTATGACTTCGAGCGGCAGATGCCAGGCGCGACGAAGGTTAAGACCAGCGAATTCGCAACACAGATGATCGAGCGCATGAAGTAGTGTTGCGCGGCATCGACACTTTAGAAGGGAACGAAGGAGAACAATGCGTAAGAAAGTAAGTATCGTCGGAGCCGGCCACGTCGGCGCAACCGCAGCCCACTGGATCGCGGCGAAGGAACTCGCAGACATCGTCTTGATTGATGTGCAGGAGGGCATGCCGCAAGGCAAGGCGCTTGATTTGCTGCAGGCGATGCCGATTGAGAAGCGCGATGTCCACATCATCGGCACCAACGATTACGAGGACACCGCGAATTCTGACATCGTTGTGATCACTGCGGGAATTCCGCGTAAGCCGGGGATGAGCCGTGATGATCTGCTGAACACGAATTACAAGATCATGTCGGATGTTGTCGGGAAGGTGGTTGCGAATTCGCCGGACTGCATTCTGATCGTTGTTTCGAATCCGCTGGATGCGATGGCGCAGGCCGCATATAAGCAGTCGAAGTTCAACCGCGAGCGCGTTATAGGAATGGCCGGCGTGCTGGATTCTGCGCGCTTCCGTACATTCATCGCGGAAGAGCTGAAAGTTTCGGTCGAGAATGTGACGGCGTTTGTGCTGGGCGGACATGGAGACACAATGGTTCCGTTGCCGCGATATTCGACGGTTGCGGGCATTCCGATCACGGAGTTGATCGAGCCGACGCGTCTGGCGGCGATTGTGCAGCGCACACGCGATGGCGGCGCCGAGATTGTGAAGTATCTGAAGACCGGAAGCGCTTTTTATGCTCCGTCGGCTGCGGCCGTTGAAATGGTCGAGGCGATCCTGAAGGACAAGAAGAAGATTCTGCCTTGCGCTGCGTATCTGCAGGGCGAATATGGGATTGATGGGCTGTATGTCGGCGTGCCGTGCAAGCTTGGCTCGCGCGGGCTGGAGCAGATTATCGAGATCAAGCTCACGCCCGAAGAAGAAGCAGGCTTGAAGAAGAGCGCCGAGTCGGTGAAGGAGCTTTGCGCGGTGATCGGGGTCTAGTGCCCACCGGTGGGGTACTTTGAGTCCTAAAGTACAAGAGCCCGGTGCGAGCCGGGCTCTTGTTTTGGGCGGGTTCTTGTCAAGCTCCCGCACTTTTTAAAACCAGATCCTTCCCTTCGTCTTCGCTCAGGGCTGGCTCTGGGCTTACCCCATCGCTTGCGCGATGGGGCCCCAAAGCGCCATGCTCAGGATGACAAGCTCACAGAGTTTCGCTGTCATAAAGCTATGCGACGCGTTCGATGACCACGTTGTCGAGGGTGACCGGTTTATTTGGTTTGTCCTGGCTGTTGCGGGGGACGTTCGAGATCTTGTCGACGATGTTTTCGCCTTCGACGACTTCGCCGAAGATGGTGTGCTTGCCGGTCAGCCACGTGGTCGGCGCGACGGTGATGAAGAACTGGGAGCCGTTCGTATTTGGTCCGGCGTTCGCCATGGCAAGTTTGTAGGCTTTGTCGAATTTGTGCGGCGAGCCTTTGGTTTCGTCTTCGAAGCGATAGCCGGGGCCGCCCATGCCGGTTCCGGCCGGGTCGCCGCCCTGGATCATGAACTGCGGAATGACGCGGTGAAAAATGGTTCCGTCGTAGAGCTTGTTCTTGCTCTTTGCATTAGTAACTGGATGTGTCCAATCGCGTGAGCCTTCGGCGAGTTCAATGAAGTTCGCGACGGTCTTGGGAGCATCTTTTTCGAAAAGACGGACGACGATCTTGCCTTCACTGGTGTTGAAGACCGCGTATGTGCCAGGGGTGAGTGCCATGTGTGACTCCTTTGGTTGCAAATAGAAATTATTCGTTGCGTGGAGAAGGCTTTGCTGGATCCGTTGCTGCTGCGGGGGCCGGTTCTTTGGCGGGTATTGGTTCGCCTTCACGGACAACTGTAACCTTCTTCAGGACGACAGGCGTCAGCGGCTTGTCGTCGGCGTTGCGCTCGACGCGCGCGATGCTGGCGACGACCAGTACGCTGGATGGGTCGCACTGCCCGAAGATGGTGTAGTGCTGGCTAAGCGATGGATATGGCGCTTCGGTGACGAAGAATTGGGAGCCGTTTGTGTTTGGGCCGGAGTTTGCCATGGCGAGGCGTCCGGGCACGTCGAAGTTCAAGCCGGGCGTGAATTCATCGTTGAAGTAGTAGCCCGGGTCGCCTGTTCCGGTAGCTGTCGGGTCGCCGCCCTGAATCATGAATCCGGGAATGACGCGATGGAATGTTGTGCCGTCGTAGTAGCGCTTCTTGGTCTTCGCGCCAGTGACGGGGTCGGTCAGTTCGCGAGTGCCTTCGGCGAGTCCGATGAAATTTGCAGATGCTTTGGGTGCTTCCTTGTCGAAGAGCTTGCAGGTGATGCGGCCCATCGAGGTGTCGAGGACCACGGTGGGACCGGTCGGCTCTGGCGCGGGCGCGGTTTGCGCTTCGGCTTGTGCGCCTGGGGCGTCGGGGAGCGAGGCTTGTGCGCGTGCGGCGGTTGCACAGAGCAGGGCAGTAGCGAATAGAGTTTGTTTCATAAATGACATGGTGATTATTTCTTTACTGGTTTGTCGAAGGGTTGTTTGTCTGAGAGGCGTGGACGGGCGGTGGCGTTGGACGACTGCAATTGATGTGAGACCTGCTCCACTTCACCGAACACGCGCAGTAAGTTGCCGCCGAGGATTTTGTGCATGTCGGCGGCGGAATAGCCGCGAGCCATCAGGGCCTCAGTGATTTTTGGCAGGTCGGCTGCGGAATCCATTCCTTCAGGCATGGAAGTAATGCCGTCGAAATCGGAACCGAGACCGACGTGGTCTACGCCTGCAACTTTCGCGATGTGGTCGATGTGGTCGATGAGGATGCTGAATGGCGGGCGGGGAATTTTCGCAGCGAACCGCAGTTCGACTGCATGGATTTGAGCGTAGTCGGGCTGCCTGCCTTCCTGCTTCGCTTTATCGATGACGGCCTGCTCGGCCTTCTTGCGTTCGGGGGCCAGAGCTTCCCACGCCTTGCGGTAGTCTTCGCTCAGGAACGCGGAGTAGAAGTTGACCATGACCACGCCGCCGTTGCGGGCAACCGCGCGCAGCATGTCGTCGGTCATGTTGCGTGGTGCGTTGCACAGCGCGCGCGCAGAGGAGTGAGATGCGATCACCGGCGCACGCGTGACCACGAGGGTCCGGTAGAACGTCTTGTCGGAGACGTGCGAGACATCGACCATCATTCCGAGGCGGTTCATTTCATAGACAACGTCTTTGCCGAACTCGCTGAGGCCTTCGGTGGTGTGCTGGACTTTCGGATCGTCGACATCGCCGGAGGAGTCTGCCCAGCCGTTGGAGTTTGACCAGGTGAGCGTCATGTAGCGCACGCCGAGTCTGTAGTAGTCACGGAGTAGACCGAGGTCGCCTTCGATGGAGTGGCCGCCTTCGATGCCCATCAGCGCGGCGAGTTTGTGTTCGCGATGCGCGGCCTGAATATCTGCGGGGGAGAACGCCATGCGCATGCGATCAGGATGCGCCGCGGCCTGCTGATAGACAGCATCGATGAGGGCGAGCGTGCGGTGCGCGTACTGTCCCTGGTAGAGTTCGGGCTCGACCCAGATGGAAAAGAATTCCGCGCCGAGGTTGCCGCGCTTTGCCGCGTCGAAGTTGAGGTGCCCGCCGTTGAGCGGCTGCGTGAGGTCGTAGTGTTCGTCGAGCATCCGCTGCGTTGTGTCGGCGTGCGTATCAATGACGATGGAGGATTGGTGCACGGCGGCAGGCGTTGCCGCGGCTTTTGATGTCATGGTGGGTTTGGGGGGCTGCGCCGTGAGGGCATGAATTGAAAGAGCTGCAAGCAGCAGAGCGCAGTGAGTTCTCATGATCCTCAATTCTGCGATTGTATCAATCTGATTTGCTGGATCGATTGCAGCGAAAACAGATGCAAATCAGGGTGCGCTGTCAGGGTCTCCCTTGACGTACGACCCAGAGAAAGAAGACACGTGACTTATTGGTTCACTTTGCGCTGGCGCACGTGTACTCTCGACTGCGAACTAACGGCCGCTGACACTCACCAACCTAACGCCGGCCAAGGATTGACGTTGAAAGGCATGGAGGGAAAAACGATGGATGCAGCGAAAAGACTCATCGCACTCACGCTTTTTGGATTGATGGCTCTCTCGAGCGCTGCCGCGCAGTCGGCTGCGGGGACTGCTGAGAATGCCGGCTTGCCAGCACAGTATGCGGCGACCGCAATCGGTCAGGGAGGTGCAACGTCGGGCAAGAGCTTTGGCGTGAACATATACATCACAGGGGTGACGAATGACGAAGAAGCGGGGGAGTACAAAGCGGTGTTGAAGGAAAAAGGGCCAGATGGCCTCGTCAGCGCCCTCGGGAAGGCGAAGGACCTTGGGCGGATAGCCCCAACCGGATCCGTAGGCACCGGTGTTCGTTTTGTGCGCATAAGGCCCACGCCGGATGGCGGTCAACACATTGTCATGGTGACTGATCGGCCAATTTCGATGGCGGAACTGTTCAACAGCACGCGGTCGAGGGACTATCCATTCGGCGTGGTGGTGATGAATGTGGACAAGTCGGGTAAAGGTACGGGAACGCTAGCTCCAATTTGCAAGATAAGGTTTAACAAGAAGGGCGAACTGGAAATTGAGCATTACGGCCAGAAGCCGTTCAGGCTGGCAAACCTGCGACGCGAGAAATAGTCGCGCTGGCGGGTTCTTTAGTCGGTGCCCCATCCTTGCGAAGCAAGGATGGAGCACCCCGGCCGGGGCTAAAGCCCCTTGTTGTTGGGAGGCAATTGCACGGGCTAAAGCCCGTGCCTTCCACCGTGAAGCCGAGACTCTCAGTCCCACCCTTGCTTCGCAAGGATGGGGCACCCGGTGGGCTTTTGCTGACCGACGATATTTAGCGGGTGAAGAAGTCTTTGACGCCTTGCAATAACGCGTCGCGGTTTACGTCAGAGATGGCGCGCGTCAGTGGTACCTCTTTGGGGCACGCATTGACGCAGTTCTGCGCGTAGCTGCAATCCTGAATTCCGCCGTCGCCCATGAGGGCGCGCAGACGATCTTCTTTGAGAACCTTGCCAGTCGGGTTCTCGTTGAAGAGCTTTGCCTGGGCGATGGACGCGGCACCGACGAAGCCGGTAGAGACGTTGAACTGTGGGCAGACCTCCATGCATATACAGCAGGAGATACAACGAGATATCGGATAAAGCTCTTCTTGTAGTTGAGGGCTTTGGCGGGGACCTTCACCGAGGCTGTAGGTGCCATCGATTGGTACCCACGCCTGAACGCGTTTCAAATTTTCGAACAGCACGCTGCGGTCGACCATCAGGTCGCGGACGACTGGGAACTTTGTGAGCGGTTCGAGTTTCAACGGTTGCTCGAACTTATCGATTAGGGCAGAGCAGGCCATGCGTGCTTTGCCATTGATCACCATAGTGCATGATCCGCAGATCTCCTCAAGGCAGTTGGAGTCATAGGTGATCGGCGAGGTCGCAGCGCCCTCTGCATTGACGGGATTCGCGGCGATCTCCATCAACGCAGATGTGACATTCATGTTCGGGCGGTAGGGGATTTCAAACTTCTCCCACGTCGCGCTCGCGTTCTCGTCCTTCTGGCGCTTGATTTCGATCTTGATCGTGCGCTCTGCCATTTTTCGTTTTCCCTCCGCGGCTGAAGCCGCGTTTGTTCATTCTGTCTGACGAGGGCGGTTGATGCCCTCGTGCCTCAGCTACTTTGCGGCGTCATAGCGACGCGGACGCGGCTTGATGTAGGAAGTGTCGACAGCCTCGTATTCAAAACGAGGCTCGTCAGCGTCGGGTGCGAAGTACGCTTTCGTTGTTTTCAGGAACTTTTCGTCATTGCGTTCCGGGAAGTCGGGCTTGTAGTGCGCACCGCGCGACTCATCACGAAGAGCCGCGCCCTGGGTGATGACACGCGCAAGCTGGAGCATGTTGTAGAGCTGACGTGTGAAGGCGAAGCTGGTGTTTGCCCACATGCTTTTGTCGCTCAGATTTACGTCGCGATAGCGCTCAAGCAGCTCGACGATTTTTGCGTCGGTTTCGGCGAGGCCCTTGTTGTAACGGATGACGGTGACATTCTTCGTCATGGTTTCGCCGAGTTCGCGCCAGAGTTTGAATGGATTTTCGGTACCGCTGGAACTGAGCAGGCGGCTGTTGAGTTCTTCCTGCCGACTGCGCTCTGCGGCGTGGCCTCCGTCGCCGGGTTGCGGACCCAAAGCCTTCGCATAGGCGATGGCATTGGGTCCGGCGGTGAAGCCGCCGTATATGCAGGAGAGCAGCGAGTTCGCGCCGAGGCGGTTGGCGCCGTGGTATTGGTACTCACACTCGCCGGCGGCGAAGATGCCGGGGACGTTGGTCATCTGGTTGAAGTCGATCCACAGGCCGCCCATGGTGTAGTGCATGCCGGGGAAGATTTTCATCGGCACTTCGCGCGGATCGTCGCCGACGAACTTTTCGTAGATTTCGAGAATGCCTTCGAGCTTGCGGTTCAGAGTTGCACGGTCGATGTGCGTGAGATCGAGATAGACCATCGGCTGACCGTCGATTCCGAGACCGTACTCGTAGACGACCTTATGAATCGCGCGCGTTGCGACGTCGCGTGGAACGAGGTTTCCGTACTTCGGATACCACTCTTCAAGGAAATACCAGCGCTCGTTCTCAGGGATTTGTTTCGCTGGCCGTTTGTCGTGAGGCGTCTTTGGAACCCAGACGCGACCGCCTTCGCCGCGTGCAGACTCAGACATCAGACGCAATTTATCTTCGCCGGGAATGCAGGTTGGATGGACCTGGATGAACTCGCCGTTTCCGTAATAGACGCCCTGCTGATAGAGAGCGGACTGCGCCGAGCCGGTGCACACGACAGAGTTAGTGCTCTTGCCGAAGATGGCTCCGTTGCCGCCGGTGGCAAGAATGATGGCGTCGGCGGGGAAGGTGACGACTTCCATGGAGCGGAGGTTCATCGCGCAGATTCCGCGGCAGGCGCCCTGGGAGTCGAGGACTGCAGAGAGAAATTCCCAGCCCTCGTATTTTTTTACCTTGCCCTGAGACTCGAAGCGGCGAACCTGTTCGTCAAGCGCGTAGAGGAGCTGCTGACCGGTCGTGGCGCCCGCGAAGGCGGTGCGGTGGTAAAGCGTGCCACCGAAGCGGCGGAAATCGAGGAGACCTTCGGGTGTGCGATTGAAGGGCACTCCCATGCGATCGAGCACATCGATGATGGCGGGGCCGGCTTCGCACATGCCTTTGACGGGCGGCTGGTTCGCGAGGAAATCTCCGCCGTAGATTGTGTCGTCGAAGTGTTTCTCGGGGGAGTCGCCTTCGCCCTTGAGATTCTTTGCGGCGTTGATGCCTCCCTGTGCGCAGACGGAGTGAGAGCGCTTGACCGGGACGATCGAGAAGAGGTCGACGTTGCCGCCTGCTTCGGCGATCTTGATGACTGCGGCCAATCCCGCGAGTCCACCGCCGACAACGATGATTCTTGGACCTGCTGCCATGTTGCTAACTTCCTTTCGAACACCTTGGCTGATCTTGTTGGACGAGGTTTGCGCCTACTGACCGGGCACAGTGGGCGCGACGATTCCGGGCGGTTGCGCCGGCATCACGTCGTCGGGGGCGTTTTTGTAGTTGGGTCCAACGAAGGCGTAGATGCTGGCGTAGCCGAGAACAGCGAGTATGACGCCGATGGCAGCGCAGACATATCCGAAATTGCGGCGTGCTTTGTCGCCGGGTGTGAAGCCCCACTTCGCTGCGAACAACCAGATGCCGTAGGCGAAGTGCCAGCATACTGCGGCCATCGCGATGATGTAGAAGGCGAGCATCCACGGGTTTGACAGCTCGACCTGGACTTTGTGGAATGCGGCGCCGGGGTGCTCCGGCAGGCTAACGCCGGCGAAACGCTGACGGTAAACATGCTGGCAGATGTAGGCGGCTGCGATGAGCCCCGTCCAGCGTTGCGCCGTATACATCCAGTTTCCGACCCACGGATAGTAGACGACGTTGGACTTGCCGCTCAGCCAGATGTAGATGCCGTAGAGCATGTGATACGCGAGCGGGATAAAGATGAAGGTCCACTCGAGAACGCGAACGAGCGGCAGCCCATTGAGGAACTTCACCTGTTGTGCGTATGCCAGCGGGCCGTTGACCGCTTCGTAGTTCGAAATGATGTGCTCAATCAGGAACGCGCCAATAGGAATGATTCCAGTGAGGGAGTGCAGCTTGCGCAGGAGGAATGAGTGGCCCTCACCGGGGCGGAGAGGTGGAACGCCGCGGGCGTGTGTGACCGGGCTGGTGGCTGTTGCCATGAAAGACTGCTCCTGACTGGTATGGAAAGCGGAAATGCAAATGCTCAACTCTTCATTATTGGTACGCGAGGGAGTGAGCGTCAAGAAAACTGCATGATGAATCTCGATTCTGTCGAAGAAGCGCAGCCAAAATGAAACGGCGCTAATGTTGAGCGTCGAGAATCGCGAGCAGATTGCGAAGTGCTGCTCCGCGATGACTGAGTTGCAATTTTGTGTCGAGGTCGATCTCCGCCATCGTTTTGTTGAGGTGCGGGAGAAGGAAAAGCGGATCGTAGCCGAAGCCGCCGGTTCCGCGAGGCTCGGTCAGGATGATGCCGTCGACAAGTCCATCAGCCTCTGCGATGACGTTGCCATTGATCGCTGCTGTGAGGACGCATTTGTAGCGCGCGGTGCGTTGCGCGGATGGGATCGCGACGAGGCGCTCGAGAAGGTACGCATTGTTCGCTGCGTCGACGTCTGCCGAAGATGCCAGGCCACTGTCTGCTGCGAAGCGGGCGGAACGGACTCCGGGAGCGCCGTTGAGCGCGTCGACTTCGAGCCCGGAGTCATCTGCGATGACTGTGAGGCCGGGTGCGCGCGCCGCGTAGTAGAGCGCCTTGGCGCGGGCATTTTCGGCGAAGGTGAGGCCGTCTTCGGGAGGCGGCTCGATTTCGGTCAGTTGCGGCAGTGGCGAGATGTGGCAGCGATAGGACGCGGCAGCGGTGATGAAGTCGCGGAGCTTGCCGGCATTTCCGGTTGCGGCGTAGAGCTTCATGCTTTCGATTTTCTCGCATGCGCAAATATGCCGGAGATCTGACGCGGCATGCACTAGATCAGATAGGCTTAGCGTACGATTTTTTGAAATTGTGTGAGCGTGCGAAGAAGGGAATTTCGTATTTCAGACCGAACTCCAGGAGAAGCACCATTGAAAGATATCGCCGCGTTCATCGCCGGCTTTGAGCGCTTCCAGGCCAAGTATTTTCAGGACGAGCGTAGTCTTTTCTCGCGACTTCGCCAGAACCAGCAGCCCCGTGCTCTGGTGATTTCCTGCAGCGATTCCCGCGTCGACCCTGCATTGCTTACCGGCGCGAAGCCCGGCGATCTCTTTGTCGTACGCAATGTGGGCAATCTTGTTCCGCCATACCGCCATGAAGCGGAAGCGCCGGGCATTCGTTCTGCGATTGAGTTTGCGGTCAAGAGCCTTGAGGTCGAGCACATCATTGTGATGGGTCACTCCAGTTGCGCTGGAATCGAGGCCCTGATGAACGGCGAGGGCATTACGGAGCACCGTTACGAGTTCATCGGCGCCTGGGTAAGCATCGCAAGACGCGCTCGCGAGTGGGTATTGCGCGAGCTTCCGGAGGAGCCTGCCGCCGTTCAGGCGAGAGCCTGCGGGCAGGCTGCGATCCTGGTGTCGCTGGACAATCTGCTGTCGTTTCCGTGGATCCGCGAACGTGTCGATAAGAACACGCTCACGCTTCATGGTTGGTATTTCGACATCGATACTGGCGACTTGCTCGCCTATTCGGCAGAAACCGCGAGCTTCGCCCCGTTGGTTTCAGGACCTGTTGATGAGGGCACGGTTGTATGAAGCGGCTGACAGGCGGCACTTACGTCTTCGGCTTGGACTGAGAGAGCTCGAGTTTCCAACCGAGAATTTTGGCGCGTGCGGACTCTGCTTCGGCTTCGGGAATCATGCCCTTGTGCTGGTAGAGGATGGAAAGACGTGTGTGTGCCAGAACATCGTCGGGGTCTTCTGCAGCGAGTTGCTGCGCGGCGGAGATGGCTTCGTCGAACTCACCTGCATCCTGCAGGGCGCGAATGAGGCCGTGACGTGCGTCGAGAAAAGTCCGATCCAGCGCGATAGCTTCACGGAAAGATCTGGCTGCGACGCTGAAATCGCCATCGGCGAGCGCGTCGATTCCACGGTCGTAATGATCCTCGGCGAGTTTTCGTGCTGCGGATTCTGTCATAGCCACGTATGCATCTCATGATAACGATGCATGCTCAGGAGCGGTTTCTGCAATGAAAGTGCACACGGAATACCTATGGTTTGAAACGAAGAAGCGGCGTGAGATGGTACACATCACTCCGCAGATTGAAGCCATCGTCGCGAAAAGCGAAATCGAGGATGGGCTCTGCCTTGTTTCCGCGATGCATATTACGGCGGCGATTTATGTTAACGATCACGAAGGCGGGCTGATCGAAGACATTGGAGAGTGGCTGGAAAAGCTTGCTCCTGCGAAGCCGGATTACAAGCATCACCGGACGGGGGAAGACAACGCGGACGCACATCTGAAGGCATTGCTGCTGAAGCACGAGATTATCTTGCCGATTACGAAGAGCCGCTTGGATCTTGGTACGTGGCAGCGTGTGTTCTATGCGGAGTTTGATGGACAGCGGCGGAAGCGGGTGATTGTGAAGGCGATGGGGTTGTAGGGCCGGGGCTAAAGCCCCTTGTTGTGGGGAGGCTTATTGCCCGGGCTAACGCCCGTGCCTTCCACTGTGAAGCCGAGGGCTTTGCTGCGCGGGGAGGGCACGCGGCGGCTGAGAGTACTAGTCCCACCCTTGCTGCGCAAGGATGGGGCACCCAGTTTATTTGCCTTTAAGAGTGGTCAGCCGGCGACGGTGAGTTCTTCTTCGAGCATTTGTTTTTCGTGCAGGCGGGTGTAATAGCCTCCGCGGGCGATGAGGCTGTCGTGATCGCCCAGTTCCACGATGCGTCCATCGACGAGGACCGCAATCTGGTCAGCGCTGCGCGCGGTCGACACGCGATGCGAAATGAAGATCGTGGTGCGTCCGGTCATGAACGAGCGAAGCTGCTCGAGGATGCGTTCTTCGGTGTAGGTGTCGACGCTTGAGAGCGCGTCGTCGAGGATGAGAATGCGCGGCTGCCGGATGAGCGCTCGCGCGATGGCGATGCGCTGCTTCTGACCGCCGGAAAGCGTGATGCCGCGTTCGCCGACGACGGTGGAGAAGCCGCGGGGAAACTCGAGAATTTCGGTGGCGATATGAGCGGCTTCTGCGGCCTCAAGAATTTCGTCGTCGCTGGCTTTGTCTACCCCGAACGCGATGTTCTCGCGAATGGTCTCGCTGAAGAGAAATGTTTCCTGTGGCACGAAGCCGATGTTGCGGCGAAGCGTTGCGAGCGGGTAGTCGCGGACGGTGCGGCCGTCGATTTCGATCGCTCCCGGCGAGGCATCGTGCAGGCGCGCGAGCAGCGAGACCAGCGTCGACTTTCCTGAGCCGGTGGGGCCGACGATTGCCAGACTGCTGCCTGTCGGTATGCGGAGGTCGACATCTTTGAGCACGTCGGGCAGGCCGGGGCCGTATGAGAAGGTGAGCGACTTGAGCGAAATGTCACCGTCCATCGGCGGCGCGGTTGCGAGCGACAGATCGGCATGGCGATCGTCGATTGCGGGTTTCGCGCTCAGGATTTCGTGGATGCGCTGCACGGACGCGGTGCCGCGCTGGAAGAGGTTGACGACCCAGCCGACCGCGATGATGGGCCACGTCAGCATCATCATGTAAGTGTTAAATGCGACGAAGTCGCCGATGCTGATCTGATGATTCAGAACTTCCCGACCGCCGACGAGCAACACTATCACCATCGCGGTGCCCAGCATGAACTCCAGCGTCGGCCACAACATTCCCATCAGCTGCACGAGCTTCAACGCGCGACGAATGTATTCGCGATTCGCGGTGGCGAAGGAGCGATTCTCGGCGTCTTCCTGCACGAAAGCGCGAATGAGGCGAGCGCCGGAAAGATTCTCCTGCACCTGCGCGGAGATGTCGGAGTACATTGCCTGAATGCGTTCGAAGCGCTCGTGAATGCGGCGTCCGAAATACTGGACGACGATGCTCGCAATGGGCAGCGGAGCGAATGCGAGCAGCGTGAGATGCGGGCTGATGCGCAGCATGAAGGCCAGCGCGCCAAGCGTGAACAAGATCGTGTTTGCGCTGTACATGATGGCGGGACCGAGCAGCATGCGGACTGCGTTGAGGTCGTTGGTCATGCGGGCCATGATGTCGCCGGTACGGTTTTCCTGGTAATAGCTGGGCGGCTGGCGCTCGAGATTCAGGAAGAGATCGTTGCGGAGGTCAAATTCGATTTCGCGTGAGATGCCGATGATGATCCAGCGCATCAGGTAGAGGAAGACGCCTTTCACCACGGCGACCAGCATAAGCAGCGCGGCGTAGGTAACGATCTTCCTGTGCGTGGCTCCCAGACTGAGGTCGTCTATCGCGCGGCGAATGATCTGCGGAAAAAGAATCCAGATTGCGTTGGAGCAGATGGTCGCGAGGCCGCCCCAGAAGAATTGGTGGCGGTAGCGCTTGAGGTACGGGAAAAGTGGACGTAGGCGGCTGAACATTTTACGGATCTTGATTCACTGTAATGGATGCTGCTGTCTTAGGAATTGACGCAAAGGTTCGACGCTTAGTGCGCGGGCTGAAGCCCGCGCCATGCCTCAGGGAATGCGATCGCTCAGGTGGGCGTGCGGAGCAACAGGTAGCCGCCGGCGAGGCCGAAGAGCAAGTCGGGTGACCAGGCGGCGAGCAGAGGCGGCAGAGTGTTGACGTTTCCCATGGCTTCGAAGAGTCCCGCCGCGACCCAGTAGGCGATTGCGACTCCAATGGCGACGGCGATGCCGGTGAGAGAGCCGCGGCGGCCCATGGAAAGAGCGAACGGGACGGCGAGTACAGCCATCACCAGGGTAATGACCGGATACGAAAGCTTGTGGTTCAGGGCGACGCGCAGCCGCATCGTGTCGAATCCGCTCTGGCTCAGGTCGCGGATGTACCGGCGCAATTCGCCGAAACTCATCTCGAAGGACTGAAGGCTTTCTTTCTTGAAGTACTGCGGCGACTCGGCGATTTCAGGGTAAGTGCGGACATCGAAGGTGGTGTAGCCGGCCACCTCGTTGCCGTTGAAGGTGCGCTCCCAACCTCGCTCGAACACCCAGCGGTTGAGGCGCGGCTCCCAATGCGCTGCTGTGGCGTAGATGCGGCGCGATAGTTCGAAGCTGTTTGGGCTGAACTCGAAGATACTGATGTTCGCGAACTGGTCGCGATCGGGATCAAAAAACTGGTAGTAGAAGATGTGGGCCGCCTTGTCGGGTTGTTGCGCACCGAACATCCATTTGCGATCTGGACGGAGGAAGGTCTGCGCGGGCTTGCCTTTGATGACAGAGCGCAGGGCTTCCTGACGGCGGTTCGCGGCAGGCAGATAGAGTTCGTCGAACGCGAAGAGCATCGCGCCGATGGTCGCGGCGATCAGCAAGACTGGAGTGATGACCCGGTACAGACTGACGCCGGTGGCTTTGATCGCGGTTAGTTCGCTATTGCGATTGAGCAGGCCCATGGTGATCAGCACACCGATGAGAACGCTGAGAGGCGTGATGGTGTAGATCATCATCGGCGAGAGATTTATCAGGTATTCGCCGACCGTGATGAGTGGCGCGCGGTTTCGCACGATGTCGCCGAGCAGCTCAAAGAAAGAGAAGAGCAGAGCGAGCAATACGAAGGTGACCTGGACCAGCAGGAAACTGGTTACGAATTCACGGAGAACGTAGTCGTCGAGCAGAAGAGGGAAGCGGCCGTTGTTGAACATCCAGCGGCGGGCTCGGGTCTGTCCATAGTACGGCGAGAACTGAGCAAGCGGCCCACCGGGTGCGGTTTCTGCTGCGTTTTTGCGCAGCCGAAGGTTGGTGAGGAACGCAGGCAGCTCAAGCCGGCCACGGACCATCTGGCGAAGCAGCATAACGGCGGCGACTGTGAACAGAATGTTGGCCGACCAGACGCCAACAAATACGGGCACCTTATCCTGACGCGCGAGAGCGACTCCCACGGACGAGAGGAAGTAGTAGAGGAAGACAAGCAGGATGGTGAGCACGAAGCCGGTACTCTTTCCTCCGCGCCTGGCGGAGAGACCGAGGGGAATGCCGACGAGCATCAGAACGAAACACGCAGCGGGGTAGGAGAAGCGCTTGTGCAGCTCAATACGATATGGCTTGCCGCCGGGCTGGCGGGCGCGCTCCAGCAATTCCGAATTCGACATTGCAAGCAGCGGAGTGTCGTTACGTCCGCTATGCGTCATTTGCGGCGTCAACTCAATAGGCAGGTCTGTTTCGGCGAAGGTCGAGATGTCGTAGCGAGTGGGGTCGCTTGGCTCCGTTTGATGTTGCTGGCCGTTGTGCAGACGCATGAGCAGGGTCTGATCGTCGCGTGGAGAGACGACGGTGGCCTGCTCCGCGGTTGTGATGGTCGGAGCCGCGGCCTGCGATATGTCGGCGAGGAAGATGTGCTGCCAGTGCGCCGAGCCAACCGCCGGGCGCACGTCTTGAACATAGAGAACGTAGTTGCGCAGATCTTCGTAGAACACTCGCGGCTGCACCTCGAACGAGGCCTGTGAGGTCTTGAGGCTGGCTTCCAGGTCGAGCAGTGCTGAGGCCGCCCTGGGCGCGATGTAGAGGGTATTCACGAGGCCGAGCAGCCAGGCTCCGGCGGCGACGACGGCAAGAATACGGACGAACGTGAAGACTCCGAAACCAGCGGAGCGCATGGCCGTGATTTCGCTGTCGGCCGCGAGACGGCTTAGGCCGAGCAGGACTCCGACGAGGACAGCCATCGGGATGGTCACGGTGAGCGCATTCGGCAGGGTGAGAAGAAAGATCTTTCCGACCGAAGACAGAGACGCGCTGTTGCGGACGACGATCTCAAGGATGTGCCCGAGATCGCGCATGAAGAGCACGAATGTGAATAGCGCGCCGCCCAGCAGGGCGTGGGACAGGGTCTCGCCAAGAATGTATCGGGTGAGGATGCGCACTGAGGGCTAGTTTACAACTCGCAGGATGATGGTCTCAGACGACAAAGAAGGCGCGCGTATTCGCACTCTGCGTAACTCACGCTGGAAGGGCAGAAGCAACAAAAGGCCACTCATTGAGCGGCCTTTGATTTAAGAGCAAGTAGAATCAGGCGCCGGCGGGGCGGGGATTCTCGCGGTCGAACTCTGCGACGAGAACCTGCTTGGCCAGGCCAATTTTTTTCAGCAGCCAGATGCCGTACCAGTTCGGATCGATTTCGTACCAGGCCAATCCGTGCTTTGCGGAGACGGGATGCGCGTGGTGATTGTTGTGCCAGCCTTCGCCGCCAGTCAGCAGCGCGACCCACCAGTTGTTACGCGATTCGTCGCGGGTTGCGAAACGGCGTGATCCCCACATGTGGGTTGCCGAGTTAACGAGCCAGGTTGCGTGCAGGCCAATCGTCACGCGGAGAAAGATTCCCCAGAAGACCATGGACCAGCCGAGATGCCAGCCGCCGAAGTGGTGGCCAAGTGCGAGCAGGCCGACACCGAGTGTGGTGAGCGGAACCCAGTGGTAATTGCTGAGCCAGACCAGGCCCTTGTCTTTGCCGAGGTCTGGAACGTAGCGCGCGAGAATACTGGTGTCCGCCGCCATCGCCTTGCCGCTGAGTATCCAGCCGGCGTGAGACCACCATCCGCCCTCGTTGGGGGTGTGTGGATCGCCCGGTTTGTCGGTGTGCTGGTGATGCACTCGATGTGTGGCGACCCAGAAAATTGGGCCACCCTCGAGGGCGAGAGTGCCGCACATAGCGAGGAAGTACTCAAGCCACTTCGGAACCTTGTAGCCACGATGCGTGAGCAACCGGTGATAGCCCATTCCGACGCCCAAGTTAATCGCCATGAAGTAGAGGACCACGGTGATAACCAGGGCCTGCCACGAGAACATAAACAGAGCAGCGACTGCACCCACGTGAAACGCGACCATAAAGAAGGCAGTCTTCCAGTTGATTTTGTCACCGTTGGCCGAACGACCAAACAGCTCTGAGGCCTTCGGGCGACGCACTGCGGACTCGCCTGCGACGATGTGAGGCGGGACTACCGCGAGTGGGGAGGTTTCTACTGCTTCTTCTTCAACTGTAAGCACAGGTGTCATTAAGCCTTCTAGCGCGAAAGGATGTTTTTCGCTGGTGGGGAACTACAACTAACGGTAACAGATGGGGAGAGGTTCCAGTTGTTAATAGTTGGACGCGCAACAACTCTTTTCAGCGGCACGATTGGATTTGTCGGATGTGCGCAGAATGAACGCCCGTTCAATAACTGCAGCTAAGTTGTAAGTCTCAATCAGCCTACGAAATCCACCTTTGGCTGGATCGTGATGATGCCTTTTTCGTGGCCCATATCGAGCAGCCTGGAGATCGCCTGTCTACCCTCTTCGCCGTAATCGAGCGTGCGCTCATTGACGTACATGCTGACAAAGCGATTGGCCAAGCCGGGATCGAGATCGCGGGCAAACTGCATAGCGTATTCCAAGGCTTCTTCGCGGTTGTCGAGAGCGTATTGAATGCTGTCGCGTAGCGCCCGTGTGATGTCTTTCAACAGCTTTGGCCCCAGCGAACGGCGAATGGCATTGCCGCCGAGAGGCAGAGGAAGCTGGGTCTGGTCGTGCCACCATTGGCCGAGATCGAGAATGCGGTTCAAGCCGTTGCTCGCATAGGTGAGTTGGCCTTCGTGGATGATCAGTCCGGCGTCGTAGTTTCCGGCGACTACCTCGGGAATGATGCGATCAAAGGGAACTACGACGGTCTCAATATCCGGCGCAAAAAGCTTGAGTGCAAGGTATGCGGTGGTGAGCGTACCTGGTACCGCGATGCGGACGCTGCGAATCTGGTTGAGCGTATAGCGCCGCGGCGCCACGATCATCGGGCCGTAGCTCTCACCCACAGATCCGCCGCAGTTCATGAGCGTGTAGTTGTCCTGAATGTAGGGATACGCGTGGAAGGAGACAGCCGTCAGGTCGTAGTGTGCCTCTTTCATCGCTCGTTGATTGAGGGTCTCGATGTCAGTCAGGGTGTGGCTGAACTTAATTCCCGGCAGACGGACCTTGTTGGTCGCCAAGCCGTAGAACATGAATGCGTCGTCGGAATCTGGACTGTGCGCAATCGTAATCTCGCGTGTCTTCGCAGAAGTGCTGGTCGGCATACTTGCTCAAGTGTAAGCGAAGTGAAGCGTCGCACCCTGTGGATGAAGCGGCATGAGTGCGACGAGACTGCACCTTCAGGCGTGCAACAGTAGCGCTTGCAACACAAGCGTGCGCGACCGTCGCATGAATATACGATTTACGTCGCGTGCGTGCGCGATTTGGTCCATGCACTGGCGACGCCGGCGGCGAGCGCGCATTTCACTACTGCGCCGGGCAGGAATGGAGTTACAGCGGAATGCAGGGTCACCGACGCGGTGGTGTGCAACAGAACGGTGAAGTACAAAGCTCCGCAGGTGAAGAGCACGACCGTCGCCACAGAAGCGGCAAGTAGATTCCGGGCGTAGTTTCCGGTTCGGCTGCGCAGTGCGCCAGCTATGCCTGCGACGAAGGGGTAGGCCATCAGGAAGCCACCGGTAGGACCGAGAAGTTGGGCGATTCCACCGACACCGTGCGGGTTGAACATCGGCAGGCCAGCGGCGCCTTCGGCGAGATAAAGCACGAGGGTTGCGGCGCCCAGTTGCGGACCGAGAAGAAAACCAACAATCAGAACGGCGAGATCCTGCGCGACGAGAGGGACAGGCGTCCACGGTAGCGGCAGCGCAATGTGGGCGCAGATAGCGATGAAGACTGTTGCGGCGATTGCAATTCCCGTCTTGCGCAGCAGCGTTTGCGCCCGGCTTGCAGCGTGGATCGCGGATGTGGAAGCGATGGTATGTGCCATGGATCTCCTAGTGCTAAATGCTGATGTTTTCTTTGTGTTTCGCTGCAGCGTTTTTCTGGCCATGGTTGACGATTGTCCGGCGGATGCCGACGGCTGCGCCGATCAGCACGAGCAGGCAAGCCACCATGATGAGATAGAGCATCAGCATCGTTTAACCATGCAGCAGAATACCAAACCGGCTGCGACGACGGACCTCTATCGAGGCGTTATCGGGTCAGAGAATCAAGGAGCCAGGTGGCGTACGCCTCGGCTGCGCCGGCGACTTCAAAGACGAGAAACTCTGGCGTGTCATAGCTGTGCATCTCGTGTACGGCGTGCTCAAGCGGGCTAAGGCGAGCGGTGTCGGTCTTGATGAGCAGCAGGAATTCCTCGGCGCGTTCGACATCGCCTTGCCAACGATAGACGGACTGGATTGGGCCGACGATATTGACGCAGGCGGCGAGTTTGCGCTCGACCAGGGCTGTTGCGAGCGCCTCGGCCTCGGTGCGGCCGCCAACGGTAGTCACCGCGAGCCGGATGGAAGTTGCGTCGAATTCAGTGCTGCCGGCGCTCATCCCGGAAAGCATCTCACACCCGAGCAAAGCACGAGTATGCTTTTGCGGTAGCTCTGAAAGGCATCAGAACGTGGAGGGAAGAATGGCTGCAGAGATCAAGTTCGGAACATCAGGCTGGCGTGCGATCGTCGCAGAAGATTTCACGATGGCGAATATTCGGCGCGCAGTCGCCGGCATCGCGAAGTTTGTGAAGACTTTACCCAGCGACAAAAAGCGTTTGCTGGTTGGGCGTGATCCGAGATTCATGGGAGAGGTATTTGTCGCCGAAGCCGGACGCTTGCTGGTGAAACATGGCGTCACGCCGATCGTGATTCCTGATCCCGCGCCGACGCCCGCCATTTCGTATGGGGTGATCACGCTGAAGACGCAGGGAAGCATCAACTTCACGGCGTCGCATAATCCGCCGGAATACAACGGCATCAAGTACTCGACTCCGGATGGCGCGCCGGCGTTGCCTGAGGCAACCGGCAAGATCGAGAGCTTTATCGCCGGTCTGACCGAAGAGGATGTGAAGCCGGCGAGCGCGACGGAAAAGTTCGAGCAGACCAGCGTCAAAGAGCCCTATCTGAAACGGCTGGCCGAGCTGGTCGATCTGAAGGCGATCAAGCAGTCGGGGATCAAAGTGGTGTTCGATCCGTTCTGGGGCGCGGCGCGTGGATATTCCGACGAATTGCTGCGGTCTGCCGGGGTTGAAGTGGCAACGGTGCATGATACGCGCGATGTACTGTTCGGCGGGCACGCTCCCGAGCCGGATGATCATCTGCTGGAAACGTGCAGAGTGAAGATGCGCGAGACAGGAGCGAAGATCGGGATCGCGACGGATGGCGACGCAGACCGCTTCGGCATTGTCGATGCAGATGGAACGTTCGTGCAGCCGAACTACATCATCGCACTGCTTCTTGACTACCTGGTCGAGACACGCGGATGGAAGAACGGTGTGGCCAAGTCAGTCGCTACGACGAACCTGATCAATGCGATTGCGGAGAAGCGCGGCATCCCGCTGTACGAAACTCCAGTCGGGTTCAAGTACATC
>Ga0207155_1052_pt1 | contig 29331 bp, 22 predicted proteins | sample Alteio_BWMinHeat_26_FD_153515 | JGI IMG/M metagenome (GOLD analysis project Ga0207155, IMG submission 153515) | Enriched cells from forest soil in Barre Woods Harvard Forest LTER site, Petersham, Massachusetts, United States -... | ecosystem: Environmental > Terrestrial > Soil > Temperate forest >... | reverse complement strand
ATCCACACTGAAAGCCTGGATCGATCATGTTGCCAGGAGAGGCGTTACATTTCAGTATGCTGATGGCCGTCCAGAAGGCTTGGTTAAAAACAAAAAGGTGTACCTCACCATTGCTTCTGGCGGCGTTTATTCCGAAGGGCCAATGAAAAGTTATGACTTTACGGAGCCATACTTGCGAGCCGTGTTGGGCTTCATAGGACTGACGGACATCACTGTTTTTCGTGTGGAAGGAACCGTTGTTCCAGGAATAAAGGAAAATGCCTTGCCAAAAGCGTTAAGCCGTGTCGAGGAATATGCGTTTTAGACCAACGATAAAATAATTGAGACATGAAGATTAATGGTTGCGCGGCGCACGCCATCAGGAAAATTGAAGAGGGCCTGCCGAAAGTAAGTTTGCAAGAAGACGAATCTCACAAACTCAAATCATTCGGCATCTTTTTATTGGTGATTATTGTTGTCACATTCCTTAACAGGTTGGGTCGGTAATATTGCTTGTGCTACTGGTCAGAGGCGATGCTGGAGTATCAATAGGATTATGCGTCTTGGATATTTCAAGACAGGTTTTCTCACTTTAGCTAACCAATATTCTTAAGGTCAGTGATCGCCACCGGCCTCTTGGGTTATTTTTCAAGAAATTGATAAAAGAGGGCAAAAGTTACAATTTTAAGCGACCACTAATTTGACCACGCAATTGCCTTGAAATCGCCAAATGTAGAATTGAATCAAAGGATTACTCATTATATATAGTGCAGAATCAAAGTACATTATTAAACGACTGAACCATGGTTTGGTCATCTGAAATCGTACCGCCAAGGAGCATGAAAAATCTTCGACTACATCGACCTCGTGATCAGCGTTCGCAAGTCATGAAAAAGATCGCTACAAAAAGATAATGCGATTGCAAGTGTGTTGTTAACAATTGGATAATCAGGCCTTGTCAATAATTAATTCTTAAGCGGGCTTCCAAGCGGAGCTTCTCCAACTCTTGTTGAAATCCCCATTTATCGTGAGTATTCGAGGAAAGGGTTCGACAATCTGTCCGTCAGGTCTACAGTTGAGTTGCACTAAATGCCATTTTAATTTTATAGTTGGGTGGCATTTTTCATTTATTTCAGAATCAAAGGGTACAGACGCTTCCGGTTAGCCTCCGCGAATTATCAGCCCCGTCTACTCATTCCTCAGTTTATCCACCGGATTGGCCATCGCCGCGTCGAATGATTTCATACACACTACAACGAGAGCAATCGCCAAGACCATCACACCCGGTACAGCAAATAACCACCATTGCACTTCTACATGGTTCTCGAAATTTGTAAGCCACTCATTGACTCCGTACCGGGCAATCGGCACCGCCAACGCGAATGACATGGCGACCAGTACAACATACTCGCGCGAAAACATCACCATAATATTGCCCACGCTTGCACCAAGTGTTTTTCGTACAGCGATCTCCTTTCCTTTCCTGTTGGCTATGAATGTGATCAGGCCATACAAACCCAAACATCCGATAAGAACGAACGTCGCCGAAAAGATCTGGAACAGCCGGGAGTATTTCAATTCCTGTTCATAGAACATCGCAATGTTATCATCTAAAAAACGAAATTGAAATGCATGTTCTGGATAGATCAATTTCCATTTCTGTTCCAGCTTAGTCAGCACCTCAGTCATGTTCTGATCAGCTGCGAGATCGAGTCTGACGCTGACCTGACGATAACGATCTGCGTTGGCGTCCAGCGCGATGTTGTCGACGCGTTCTTTCAGCGAATTGCCGTAGTAATCGTTGATCACACCCACCACATGAACCATGCCGTCACCGCCCAACTTCAGTTCTGCACCAACAATATCAAGCGGATTACGGTAACCCAAATTTCTCATCAAGGCTTCATTCACAATAATATTTTTGCTGGAATCAGCCGGCACGAGATTTCGTCCAGCAAGCAACCGGATCCCATACAGATCAAGAAAATGTTCGTCAACCGCGCAGTATTCGTAGTTCTGATAATCCTGCACATCATGCGCATCTGGTTTACCAATGTCACGCGAATTCCTATTGCGGTCTACACCCGACGGCAACGTGAAGCTCTTTGCGACGTTTTTTACAAAAGGCAGTCTTCTTAGTTCAGTTTCGAATGAATTCATTGAAGATGGGTCATTGTTCAACACCCGAATAGTAACAACAACGGCATTTCGATCGAAGCCCATGTCGACGTTTCTGAAAAAGTCCATTTGGGCGACAACGATGAAAGTCGCGACAGTCAGGACTTGCGTCGCCGTGAATTGAATAACAACCAAGGTTTTCCGAAGACTGACACCCACAATCCGTCCTGTTGAAAATTGATTTTTGATGGCCGTTATTGGATTGAACTTAGAGATCAATAATGCCGGATAAAATCCCGCACAAAGGGTAACCGCCGGGATGATCAATGCCAATGTGATCCAAAGAGCGGAGTCGAAGAAATTGATCTTTACCGGCAAGCCTAGCATCGAAACTAGCGATGGCATCAACACTGCGACAAGTCCAAGCGCTGCGAAAGCTGCAATGAGAACAATGGTCAGGGTCTCCACCAGAAACTGCACGATCAGATTTTTCTGACTGCTTCCCATGATTTTGCGCATGCCGATCTCCTTCAAACGCAGCGTCGACTGTGCTGTTGACAGATTCACGTAGTTAATGCACCCCACCGCCAAAAGGCAAAGTACGATCAGCTCAAGGGCAAAAATAGTTTCGTGTGTGATGGTACGTCTGCTGAACGTGCCAAACTTCGGATCGAAGTGGACTTCCCGGAGCGGTTGAAGGAAATAATGACGATGCTCCGACAGATCCTTTCCAGCATTTGCAGCATGTATTTTTGCGATCTGACGTTCGACATCTTTCACATTCGCTCCGTCCCGAAGAACAACATACATCGTATGCCCATCGTTCACACTCACCCAATCCGACATACGCCCTTTGAACAGCTGCGGCATAGATGAATACGACACGAGCATCGTGAACGGAAAATCGGTGTTCGAAGGAAAGTCCTCAATGACACCCGTGATCTTGAAATCGAATATTTTCTGAAAACGAAGTATTTGACCGAGGGGGTTTTTTTCGCCGAAATATTTTTTCGCAATGGTGCTGGTAACAACGAGACTGCTGGGTTCACTCAGCGAAGTCTTTGGGTTGCCCGAAATCCATTTTATCGGACTGTCTGCAAAATCGAAAACATCAAAGAATTCCGGCTCGACGGTTACCACACCGCCTTCTTCAACAAACTCTTTTTCGAACTTACCATCGGCACTGAGAATGTCGACACTAGCTCCACGGAGGTATTCCAGCTTCGTCATTTTCCGGATGGAAGATATGTCTTTCATTGCGGGTGGGATGGCGTAAGGGATACCGGTGCGGAATTCCGAAAGGTCGGCACCACTCACCCTCACCATTCTGTAAATGTTCTTATGATCTGTGTGGAACGTGTCGAAGCTGATTTCGAATCGGATGATGGTAATAATCGCTAGCGCCGACGCAATGCCGATTACCAATCCAAGGACATTAATGGTTGTTGTCCCTTTGTTGGCAAGCAGGCTTCGCTTCGCCATCGTAAAATAGCTTCCTGTCATATTGTGATGTTGATGGGTTGGTCGGTTCCAAAAAAACATTTCCCCAAGAAATCCAATTACGCGCCACGAATACCTTCGCCGCGCACTGCTCTCATTGAAGCGTTTCGCATCGGATAAAAACATTTCATATAGATCGCCTTTGATCTCTTCGGCGAGATGTTCGGGAGCCAAGCGTTCGAGAAGTGTCTCGGCCCATTTCGGAGGGTTCGGATAAATCGCCATCAGCTATTTGGAAGTTGGGCCCAGATCGTATTACGCACATCGCGGAGTTCCTGCAATGTCTGGCGACCGTAAGCAGTGAGTTGAAACAATCTCTTTCGTCGTCCGCCACGCTCCATCGAAGCGCCGCCCATTTTCGATTTCACAAATCCTTTTTCTTCCAACCTGTGCAGAGCAGCGTGAACGGCGCTGATGGAAATCACGCGGCCTGTTTGCTCTTCGAGCTCTTTTGTTATCGAAACTCCATAGGCGTCGGCGCCGATGAGTGCAACCATTAATAGAATGAGTTCTTCGAGTTCTCCCAGGTAGATACGTACGGACATAGGATTATTTCAACTTCTGTAGAACAAATGTTGTACCGATTTGAAATCAGTGGATTTTGAAGGAAATCGGAGGGCTTAGTGTCCGAAAAAATGAAGACAGATGGACGATAGTGAACAGATACTATTCCCGTCAAGCAACATTTCCCAGTTATTCAAGTATGCCTCCCTGACAGGAGCGATTTTGGATCGATCGGGGGTGTTTAGGGAGCTGATCACCATTATCTAACCCTCAAATATCGAAATTTGGTCAAGTCAGCAGTGAAAAAGTTCGATATTCGTCTGCTTCAGTCTGGCGAATTCCAAGGCTCCTGTCCGTTGAAGCGGTTTTTCCCGTTGACTCCACCCACCTATAGTGCGGACCTTTGCTGTATCGCTAAAGAAAAAATATGGAAGGTACATTAGTACTGGTCTATACTATGGTTGCTAATCCAAGTCGATTAGATATTGTGCGGATGAATAAGCTAATCAAGGATTGTTTAGAAGGTATTTGGCAACCAAATCTCAATGAGCAGCTTGCAAACAAGCAAAGGGTCTCCGAGTTAGTTGACTTGATCCAAAGACAATTCGAATTTCTTCGACTCAAATCATTCTTATTTGATCGTCTAAAAGATACGGTTGAAGAACACTATGCAGCAAGTGAAGTATAAAGAGACCGGCGGCAACCGCTAGCCAGTTGGCTATTAGCTAATAGTCAGACGTGCTCATTCGTACTTCAACGAAACAACCGGATTCGTTCGCGCTGTCTTCAGTGAATGAAACGCTACTGTCAGAAACGCAAAGAGGAGTGCCAATATTCCCACTAGAGCGAATGTGAAATAATTCAATTCGTTCTTGTAAGCAAAGTTGCCTAGCCACTGCTGGATGACATACCATGCTGCCGGTATCACAAGCACTGCTGCAATCATTACCAAAAACATTATTTCTCTGAAGAGCAAGTAGATGATATGCGGAACACTTGCTCCATGCACCTTGCGAATACCAATCTCTTTGGTGCGCTGTGCTGCCGTAAATGCCGAAAGCCCAAGCAACCCCAACAAGGACACAAAAATGCATATGGACGAAAGACCTGAAAGTAATTTGTATTGTGTTTCGTCGGACTCGTATTGTTCGTTGAAACGCTGGTCGAGGAAAAAGTATTCAAAAGGGTGGTTGGGATCAAAGCCGCTCCATTTTTTACGAACATAGTCCATCGTTTCGGGCAGATGATCTCCTGCCATCTTTAGATATAAATAACCTCCTTCTTTTCGAGACTTCACGAGGAGTAAAGGCTCGATGGCATTGTGCAGCGAATTATAATTGAAATCTTTTACCATACCAATCACTCGGCCATCTTCTTTTCCGTGAAACCATTTGACTTTCTTACCCACCGGATCATCACCCCATCCCATCAGCTTGGCAGCAGCTTGATTGCACATAAAAATATTATCAACGTCGGTGTTTGGTCCGGGTTGGAAGCCTCGACCTTTTAACACATCAATGTTCATCGTTTTGAAAAAGTCATCTGCTACCGCCATCATTTTAAATGCTTGCTGCTGCATGCCTGCTTCACCCTCCGCCCACATGACAGGCCCGCCCACGCCCATACCAGGTACGTTATAAGCAGTAGTGGAAGCTGTGATTTTAGGGTTTCGAAGGAACTCACTTTTGATGGCTGAGAGTTGATTTTGCACCAATGTGTCTTGCACGGGCAAGATCAACACATTTTCCTTACTGAAGCCGAGATCGATGTTACGTACAAAATTGATTTGATCGCGCATGAAAAAAGTACACACGACAACAAAAATGGAAATCGTAAACTGCGTGGTGATTAAAAGCTTGCGTAGCACATGGCTTGACGCGTGGTTTTTAAATTCACCTTTCAATGCACTCAATGTATGCACTGAGGGTAGATAGAAAGCAGGGTAGAGGCCCGACAAAACTCCGATGGCAAGTGCAACTGCAAATGAGCCAATCAACAGCAATGGATTATGAAAGAAATCAGGAGAAAGATCTTTGCTGATGAGCGAATTGAACGACGTGGCTTTCAGAACAAAAAGCACCAGAGCAATGGCGAACAGCAAGGAGATGAGGGAGAGGAAAATAGACTCACCCAAGAAAGACAACACGAGCGATCCCTTCCCAGAGCCCAGCGTTTTCTTTATCGCAATTTCTGCAGCGCGTTTCATCGACTTTGCCGTAGAAAGATTCATGTAATTGATGCACGCTAGCAAAATGATAAATATACCAATAACTGTGAAAGCGTAGAGGTAAGACAAGTTGCCGAGAGGCTCATCCGCCTGCAGGGTAGAATGAAAATGTATGTCACCCAGTGGTTGAAGAATGGGCAAGTAACTCCCGCCCACTTGGTCTCCAAAAGATTTAAAATACTTGTTGTATATTGGCACAAACTTGGCAACGAAACTCCTTGGATCGTAATTGTTCGGCATAACCAGGTACAAGTACACATCGGGATTCCAGAAAGCTTCTGATTTGATTTGCCCCTTGTCAACCACCCACTCACGACTCTTGCTTAACCCAGAAAGTAGAAAATCAAACTTAAGATGTGTGTTTTTGGGAAGATCCTTAATCACGGCCGTTACCTTCCACTGCTGACCATCGATTGACAGTTCTTGATTGAGCGGATCTTCATTTCCAAAATATCGTTTGGCAGTAGACTCGGTAATGACAGCCGAGTTAAGGAGATTGAGGCAAGTCTTTTCATCACCTGCAATAAATTCATGTTTGAAGACGTGAAAGTAGGTAGAGTCAGTACGAACCACATCTTCTTCGTAGTAGGCAACTTCAGCCGTGTTTTTCTTCTCGCGTTTCACCAATGTATGATCCCAGTTGTTGGCACGGGTGTATTCTTGCACTTCAGGGAGTTCTGATTTCAAAATGGCCCCAAGTTCACGCGCACTTCTGGCCACTGGAAAATCTGCACCGGTAGCTTTGAAGTGGCCACCTAGCCGGAAGATATTTTCCTGGTCTGCATAATGCTTGTCGAACGTGAGATCGTGCTGAAGAATCAGCAGCAACAAAATACCAACACCAATGCCAAGTGCAAGACCAAGCACGTTGAGCAATGAAAAGAACTTGTCTTTCAGGAAAACTCTGACGAAGAATTTGATATGGGTGGAAAGCATAGCGGCAGGTTTTTAGTATTAGATGTTTAAGAGTTTCAAAAAGTTGAGTAGTTCTCAAGAATAATGCCCATAAGTATACTACTTGATCCTCCAAATGTTACAAACTCAACATCGATCAAACTGAACGGTTTTGAACAGTCTCGTTCAACTTGTGTCGCAAATCTTGGTCGGTTCAAAAAATTGAATTTCGAAGACCTCATGTTGGAATTAATGGCGTTATCCATCTTGCCAAGTGACACCTATCATGTTTTACTTAACAAAAGTGAAACAAATATATTATATTCACGTTTGCTAAGTAAATAGATATGATTCAACACACACTCGGGGAATTTGAAGAGCTCGTCCTACTCATGGTGGCTGCATTACATGATGAGGCCTATGGGGTTATTATCTTAGAGAGTCTGGAAGAAAAGTTAAAAAAGAAGGTGAATATCAGTGCGGTTCATGTGGCACTGAAGAGACTTTCCGATAAGGGGTTCCTCAAGTCACGATACGGAGGCATAACAGCCGATCGCGGCGGACGAAGGAAGAGATATTATTCGATTACAGCCTTGGGGAAAAGAATGTTGGATAATCAATATGCCCTGAGGACAAGTATTTATAAGCAGATTCCCAAAATCTCATTCGGCTAATGAAAGCGTACCCACCAAAAAATGCAGTTAAGTTCCTTCGCTGGTTTTGCATGGAGGATTACGTGGAAGAGATAGAAGGAGACCTGACCGAAATTTTTGAAAAGGAATATGAAATTTCTTCTCGCAAGGCAAATTGGAAATTCTCCTGGCGCGTAATAAAATATTTCCGGCCGGAGTTTATCAGATCATTCAAGAGTAATCACCAAATAAATCATCAAACCATGCTGCGACATAATTTTTTGCTGACATTCCGAAATTTCAAGCGCTACAAAAGTTCGTTTCTCATCAATCTAATCGGGCTATCCACCGGACTGGCTTGTGCATTCCTAATTTATCTGTGGGTAAGCGATGAATTAAGTGTAGATCAATTCAACAAGAATGGTAGCCGACTTTTCCGTGCAATGGAACATCGAGTGAGAGCCACGGGAATCTGGACTTCACCAACAACGCCAGGACCGCTGGCAGAAGCGCTGGTCAGTGATATGCCGGAAGTGGAATATGCAATCCCAACCTCCTGGCCGCAACCCACAACGCTTTCGCTGAATGACAAAAACATCACCGCTCTTGGCCGATTTGCAGGAAAGGATTTTTTCAACATGTTTACCTATGAACTCATAGCGGGTGATGCTAGCCAGGTTCTTAAAGACGAAAACTCCGTTGTGATTAGCGATGTGCTGGCGCGCAAACTATTTAATACAACTGAAAACGTAGTTGGAAAATCATTCGACTATCAGCACGAGTCTCAGTTCATGATTTCAGGTATTTTCAAAAGTATGCCAGTCAACGCTTCGGACCAGTTTGAATTTGTTGGGTCATTTGAAAAGTATAAAAAAGGACAAGATTGGCTCCTTTCCTGGGCTAACACCGGAACACAAACGCTAGTTCTATTGAAGCCGGGAATCAATGTCGATGAGTTCAATAAAAAGATCGCCGACTATATTAAAGTCAAGACCAAAAATGAAATTACTTATCGAACACTTTTTTTAAAGGGATATGCCGACAATTACCTATATGGAAACTATGAAGACGGAGTACTTACGGGAGGTCGCATCACCTATGTTCGATTGTTTTCCATTATCGCCCTTTTCATCCTGCTGATAGCTTGCATCAACTTTATGAATTTATCCACTGCACGTGCGTCGAGGAGAGTAAAGGAAGTGGGGATAAAAAAAGCAATTGGTGCTGCACGCAAGGCTCTTGTGGTTCAATATCTCAGTGAATCTATGTTGATGAGCTCCCTTTCGCTTTTTGTGGCGACGTTCATTGTGTACATTTCTCTCGCGCAATTCAATATTATTACTGGCAAACATCTGATATTTGAACTGGATAGCAATCGGGTTCTCCTCTTTTTGGGAGTCACGGTGTTCACAGGTCTTGTGGCAGGAAGCTACCCGGCCCTTTATCTCTCTGGTTTCAACCCGGCCAATGTTTTGAAGGGAAGGCTCAGCAGTTCCTTTGGCGAGTTGATGGCACGCAAAGGACTTGTGGTCTTTCAATTTGCCATTTCGATTCTTTTCATTGTGTCGGTGTTGGTGGTATATAAGCAGATTGAATTTGTTCAATCCACAAATCTTGGTTATAATAAAAACAATCTTATCTATTTTAATCTGCAGGGCGCACTGCGCGATGTCAAGATCCAGGAGACTATGATCGAAGAAATGAAAAGGATTCCGGGTGTAGAGAATGCATCAAGTACAAATCATAACATGACCGGACACAATGGAGGAACGTATGGAGTAGAATGGCCGGGTAAAGACCCCGAAGATAAAACAGAGTTTGAAAGAATGACAGTCAACTATGATTTGATTGAAACGTTGGGTATGGAGATCGCGCAGGGACGCAGCTTTTCACGTGCGTTCAGTACCGATTCGTCAGCCATTATTTTTAATCAAAAAGGCATTGACTTTATGGGGATGACGGACCCGATTGGCAAAGTAGTGAAACTATGGGGAAAGGACCGGCATATCATTGGGGTAGTTAAAGATTTTCACTACGAATCTTTGCATGAAAACTTTAAACCAGTATTTTTAATTGTAGAGCCGAATAACACATATCGAATTATGGCACGCATTACCGCCGGCAAGGAGAAAGAAACCCTTGGCAACGTGGAACTTCTCTTCAAAAAAACCAACCCCGGATTCACCTTCGAGTACAATTTTTTGGACACAGTCTACCAGTCGCAATATGAGAATGAACAAAGAGTAGCAGTCCTTTCAAAATACTTTGCCGGGTTGGCGATCCTGATATCGTGCCTTGGGCTGTTCGGGCTTGCAGCATTTACAGCAGAGCGACGGCTGAAAGAAATAGGAATCAGAAAAGTGCTCGGATCAACTGAAATAGGAATTGTCTATTTGCTTTCGAGCGATTTCACTAAAATAGTTTTTGTTGCTATCATCATCGCGTTACCCGTTAGCTACTTCGTTGCAAGATATTGGCTAAATGGTTTTGCGTTCAAGGTGCAATTACAAGCCTGGTATTTCATCACCGCGGGGATATTGGCGATGGTGATTGCTTGGCTTACAGTCGGTGTACAAGCAATCAGAGCGGCAAGAGTGAATCCGACACAATGCCTAAAAAATGAATAGTAATTGTTCATAAAGTCTATTGCATTGCCAAGTCTGCAAGATGAATTGCAATGTACAGTTACAGCTTATACACAATCTTTGATGCGATCAGTTACAATAGCAAGTATATGGTCCAAAATTAAACCGCCTAACTCCTTGATTTTCAATGTGAACGCGTCAATTGACGCTTAAAGTAGGGATAGCAACTAACCGAAAAGCGTGTTTTCTATGCAAATTCAAGCCTTTTACTAGTATAGATTACCGGCACGAGATCTTCCTTTTACCTAGCCACCCTTCTTCCAGAGTTTTTTATTCACCACCCGGTCGATCATCTGATCTCGGTAGCTGCGGCTGATGTTGATCCGCGTCGATTGAATTATGACATCATTGTTTTCAATCGCGTCGATTTTAGCAATCGCCACGATGAACGACTTGTGCACGCGCATGAACAATTGCGGATCGAGATTTTCTTCGACATTCTTCAAAGACAAAAGTGTCACAAACTTTCCCTTGATGGTGTGTATCGTCACGTAATTTTGCAGGCCCTGCACAAAAAGAATGTCATCGTAGTAAATGCGTTCGTAACGGTATTCGCACTTCACAAAAAAGTGATCTTCTTTTGGTTGGTCATGGTCACTGCCTGACTGTGAACGAGTCAACAGCGCGTGATAGTCGCGCGCCTTGCTGACCGCCTTAAAGAAACGATCGAATGTGATTGGTTTGACAAGGTAGTCGAGTACGTCCAGCTGAAAGCCATCCAGCGCATAACTCGGATACGCAGTGGTGATGATCACCATCGGCAGATTGGCCGTCATCTTTAAAAAGTCGATGCCATTCATCACCGGCATTTGGATGTCGAGGAACACCAGATCAACACTTTGTGTCTGCAATAGGCTGGCCAGTTCCAACGGTGTTTTGCCCGTGCCCACTGAAGTAAGGAAGTCAACTTCGTTCACATAATTGATGATGCACTCCCTTGCCAGTGGCTCATCGTCTATGGTTACACATCGAAGCATCAAACTATTTTATTTATGGACATTTTCATTTCCGGCTGCGGGCTACACTCATTCAGAGCAAGTTCTAACTTTACCGTATAGCGATCTGGCTTTTCGCTGATCAACAATCTGTGTTGATCGGGATACGTGAGGTCAAGTCGTCGTTTTACATTTTGCAAACCGATGCCTCCTACACGAACGGCCTCTGTCGACGCTCGATCGACTGCCGAGACGCTGTTTTCGATCGAAAAATGCAAGTAGTTGCCTTTCATAGCCAAGTTCATAACGATCCAGTTGCTACGGTCATTGCGCCGCGAAACATGCTTAAATGCATTCTCGATGAAAGGGATGATCACAAACGGCGCAATGAAGAAATCATCTTCATGCCCGTTACCGATGTTCAACTTCAAGTCTACGTAGTCGTGGTCTTGGCGCAAGCTTTGCAATTCTATAAAGTTATCAACGTATGTCAGCTCACGGTTCAGCGGAATCTGGGGTTCGTTGCATTCGTAAAGCTGATAACGCAACAGTTCCGAAAATTTCGCAAGTGCTTGCGAGGCGATGGCAGGATTTTTATTGATCAAAACAAAAATCGAGTTGATGGTGTTGAACAAAAAATGCGGATTCATTTGCGACCGCAGGAACTTCAATTCAGTCTCCAGTTTTTCTCGCTCAAGCTCCTTTTCACGATTTCGCGTGTGCATCCAGTTCTTTGTTAGTTTGATGCTCAACGCGAGCGTCATCGCGGCTGCTGTGGAAGGCAACGCACCACCTTCAAAAAGCGAAAAAAATCCGGCGCCGTACATCTCGCGAACTGACTTATCGGCCATCGCTGCGCTGACGTAATACCCGGTAGTGATCAGACAGGCAAAGGCAACAATCGTCAGCGTGAATAGTAGGACATAGGCTGTGTATTTTCCCCTGGCCAAGAACCTAGGCAACAGAAAATAGAGGGTGAAGTATACCGATACCATCTGGAGGATCATGTAGAAAAAGAATTTGACCATGCCGGGTGGTTGCATCAAGCCAGCCAGTACAGCGGCCGGGCTTCCGATGCGCAACGTCCACCACATGAAATGATACGCAAACCAAAACGGGATGTGGTGCAGTTTATAGCGCACTATCCACGAGTACCAGTGTGGTTGTAGCGTTACCGGCGCCATAGATTTTGACATCCGATAAAGCTAATTAATTTTAGCCATGGCTGGAATCACCAATCATACATCGCAATGTGCCGGAATACTTTCAACGGGCCGCTGGGTTCTCTGCGCCAGATGGCGAGGTCTTTGCCTGTGGTAACTCCTGAAAAGTTGTCTCCTCGGACGACAGCCACATGACTGGCGTATCCGATCACGTACTTACCCAGATCATCGATGCGGTCGTTACGAATAGCGAGCCTTTCAAAAACCACAGTACCACCCGCGTGTTCTTTGAGAAACGAATCCAGCGCTGCTCGGCCTACAATTGGCGCGGTGCGACTATACAGAAAACTGCCGTCATCGCTGTACACCAGCGACCATATCTTTCCGTCGTGCTGAGAAATGGTGTTCTCCATCAGACTATTGATTGCCGTGATTTCGAAACTGATGTTGTCCTTGACTGGCACGTGCGCTCGCAGCGCAACATTCTCGGACGGCACTTCATCCAGCTGAAATTCAGATTCCCACGGAAGGGACAGATCGTAATTCCAGGCTTGCGTTATGAGGGATAGTTCTCCGTTTCTTTTTTTCCACAGGTCCAGGTATTTCCCGCGCATCGCTATTGGCTGCTTGTTTTTTGGGGAAAGGGTTGCAGTGAAAAATCCAATCTCTACTACGCGCTCACCAAGATCGATCACTTCCGTGTCACGACGCTCGTAGTTGCGTATATCAAAATGCTTGGCAAAAGCTTGATTGTACAGGTCGGCATTTTTTTTGCCCATCACTGTTTTTTGAAACTCAGGCATAAAACGCAGGTCGTCGTCATAGTAGTTTTGCAAGCGTTCGAATTTGTGATCCGACTGGCATTGCACGAAGTCTCTCCGAAATTGATCCAGCTGGATACGGATGTCTTGTCCCAGCAGCTGCATGCTGCACAGCGACAGCACAATAAAGTAGTATTTCATAAGCCTTTAAAATTTTAATCACTGAAAACCAAGTGCTTTTGAAAGAACGGTAACGTTCTGTTGTAGAACCTTCCGTCAGGTACCCACACCTTGCTCCATGGGTCGCCATTGTATTCTTCTCCTTCATGCGGAATCCCGAGATCGTATAGTTTGCGGCTAAACGTTTCATTGGAATAGACGTGATCCTGATTGCCATCGAATCGCGCCCAGTCGAAAGCCAAGCCACGCAACGAACGAAGGTTGGAAGCAGATTCGATCAGTGACTCTTCGAGATGGAAACCTGCTTTGGATTTGATAATGTTCTCCGGATTTGGCCGTGGCTCTCCTTGCGCATCGGGTTCGAACATAAAGTTGGCATAGAAAGGCGGTCTGTCGAGGTTAGGAAGAAACGCTTGGCCAACTGCCACGAATATTCTCGCATTGCCGACTTCGTCGAATGTTTTAGCAGCGAAGACTTTTTTCCAATCCAGCGAAATCAAGGACCAGGGAGAATAGCCGTTGCCTGTTGCGACAGGGTGGAGGGCGTACGCAACGCCAAATGTCTCCGCATGGCTCATCACCATTTTTAAGGCACCGCGACCGCCCATAAAATGACCGACTACCGCACGGCTATCGCGCTGTTTTAAAGTGCGAAACTTGCTGTCAATAAATGGTACGAGTTCGTTTACAGTGAAATCAATCCAGCGGCCGCTAACCGGTGAGTTTTCGTACAGGCTCCCAACAGTGGGCGAACTGTAGTCAGCAGCAACAAAAATAAATTCACGGCTGACACCTTCAGAGAAAGCTCGCTCCAGCAACGACACCACGCCATTGTCGAACACTTGCTCAACCGGTGTGAACATGCTCTGGAAGTAGTAAACTACGGGATAGGATTTCTTTGTGCCTTCATAACCAGGTGGCAGATAGATTTTAATGGTGCGATTCGGGTCAAGGCCGATTCGGTTTTCGCGGAGTACCTCCGAGGTCAGTTTCTCTGTTACAAGTCGGCCTTTCTTCGGGGACTGGGCAAACACTGAAACTTGCTGAACGCAAATAAGTGAGATACAAATCAATCTGATCATAACAATGAGTTTGAAGTCGAAGGTATCTCCAGTTAGACAGCCGACCAAACGAAATTGACGAGTTAGAGTTGCGAGGTGATGAACGTAAAAGAAAAATTGACTACTATTTCATCGGTGCAAGATTGGCCAGATAAATAAACCTCCCAGGGGAAGAGCAAAGGATCAATGTCTCATCTTTAAATCAAGCCGTAGTTGATGCAGAAAATCTAAAGACTAAACCTTAAATCCAATGGTAAAAGAGATCGTTGAGTCGCTCTCTACCAATTTTATTTGCATGTCACTGACTCCTTTCCGAACACAACTGCTCGATTTCGAACATTACTTTTTTTATAGTCCTTAAATTCGTTTTAAAACTCAATCGGTTTATTTTGGCATAATTATTATTCCTACATTTAGAAAATATTATTGCGCAATGAAAAAATACTACCTCGGCGAGTTTGAAGAGATCGTCTTGTTAACTATCGGCATCTTAAATAAAGAGGCTTATGGGGTGTCCATTAAGAATGAAATTGAAGCTCGTTTGGAACGAGATGTAAGCATGGGTGGGATGCATTCCTCCCTTATCCGATTGGAAGACAAAGGTTATATCAAGTCTTCCAATGGAGAGGCCACCGAAGAACGGGCGGGCAGACCTCGCAGATATTTTGAAATCACAGCACTCGGTAAAAAGGCGATTGCTTACTCGAAAAGTACCCGCGATGAACTATGGAATGCTATACCAAAAGTAGTATTGGAACTTAGGCAAAGTCTGTGAAGAATGAAAGGCTATCCTCCCAAATTATTTCTCCGCTTCTTTAGATGGTATTGCCTCCCGAAGTTGCTAGATCATATTGAAGGTGATTTGATTGAAGTGTATCGACAAAGATTGAGAAAACTCGGAAAGCGAAAGGCAGACATAAAATTTATTGTTGATGTGCTCCTGCTCTTCCGGCCAAGTATTATTAGACCCATTGAAGGTCATAAAAATCTAAACAATTATGGTATGCTGAAAAGTTATTTTAAAATTGGATGGAGGAATCTCTCAAGGAACAAAGGCTACTCTTTTATTAATATTGGGGGACTAGCATTGGGCATCACAATCACGATTCTGATCAGCCTGTGGATGTACGATGAATTATCTTTCGATAAATCCCATCAAAACTATGGCCGAATTGCCCGTGTAGTCCAGAATGTAACAAATAATGGCGAGGTTCAAACGTGGACGACCGTTCCATTTCCCTTGGCTGAAGAGTTGCGAAAGAACTACGGCAGCGATTTCAAACATGTCGTCATGGCTGTTCAGTGGGGTGATCATTTGCTATCCTTCGATGACAAGAGACTAAAAGTTACTGGGGTCTATTTTGAAAAAGAGGCACCTGAAATGTTCAGCTTGAAAATGACGCAAGGGTCGGCCAACCTAAGTGATCCTGTTTCCATCCTACTTTCCTCCAGTATGGCCAAAACCTTTTTCGGTGATGGTGATCCGCTCAATAAATTCATGAAAATCGACAATATGCCCTTAGTCAAAGTAATTGGTGTGTATGAAGATTTTCCACACAATTCCACGTTTGCCGGCCTGAATTTTATTTCAACTTGGGATTTGTTTTATAGCGGCAATAGCTGGTTAAAAACTGCCGAAGATCCCTGGCGACCAAATTTTACTACGCTTTTTGTTCAGCTCAATGATCATGCGGATATCCATGCCGTTTCTTCGAAAATTAAAGACGCCAAATTAAAAAGGGTAAATGTTCAATTGGCCAAGAAGAAGCCTGAACTGTTTTTGCACTCCATGAGCCGATGGCATTTATATTCTGAATTTAAAAATGGTATTAATATCGGTGGTGCCATTCAATATGTATGGATGTTTGGAATCATTGGCGTATTCGTTTTACTGCTTGCCTGTATCAACTTTATGAACCTGAGCACAGCACGAAGTGAAAAGAGAGCCAAAGAAGTTGGCATTCGTAAAACAGTTGGCTCTTTGGGTGGGCAATTGATCCTCCAGTTTTTTAGTGAATCATTATTGACTGTGCTCTTTGCATTTATCTTTTCATTATTACTGGTACAATTCGCACTTCCTTTTTTTAACGAAGTATCCAATAAGCAAATGTCCATCGCGTGGACTAATCCCTTTTTCTGGTGTACCAGTATTATCTTGATTGTGCTCACGGCATTAGTTGCGGGGAGTTACCCTGCATTTTATCTATCTTCCTTCAAACCCGTAAAAGTTTTAAAAGGAACATTTAAGGCCGGGCGCTTTGCTGCGATGCCGCGCAAGGTATTAGTGGTATTGCAATTCACCGTTTCCATTACACTGATCGTGGGTACGGTCATTGTGTATCAGCAAATTCAGTTTGCCAAGGATCGGCCCATAGGCTACTCGCGAAACAACCTTATTAACATACCAACAATGAACCCGTCCATCCATAATCATTTCAATGCGGTGAAAGATGAATTGATGCAGACAGGAGTGATCGCATCCCTGGCAGAATCACAAAGTCCCACTACCGGTGTTTGGAACAGCACCAGCGGCTTTAGCTGGAGGGGAAAAGATCCGGATCTTTCCATTGATTTTGGAGTTGTGTCCGCTGGTCTTGATTACGGTAAAACGATAGGTTGGCATTTAAAAGAGGGGCGTGATTTTTCAAGAGATTTCCTTTCAGATTCATCTGCTTTAATCCTCAATCAAGCTGCTGTGCACCTCATGGGACTGAAAAATCCAATTGGTGAAGTTGTTACTTGGTGGGGCCATCCCAATACGGTAATTGGAGTTATCAAGGACATGGTGATGGAATCGCCCTACGATGAACCAAGGCCAATTATCTATGAGTTATCAAAGGATGATGGGAACATGGTGATCATTAAATTAAACCCAACCGTTACGGCCAACGATGCGTTAAGCAAAATAGAGCCGATATTTAAAAAATACAATACCGAGCAACCTTTCGAATTTCAATTTGTAGATGACGACTATGAAAAAAAATTCGGCAACGAAGAGCGGATTGGTAAGCTATCCGGTTTCTTCACAACATTGGCCGTAATCATAAGTTGCCTTGGAATTTTCGGGTTGGCTTCGTTTACAGCTGAGCAGCGCACGAAAGAAATCGGCATTCGCAAAGTATTGGGGGCTTCTGTGTCTACGTTGTGGCGCATGCTTTCCAAAGACTTTGTTGTCCTGGTAGTTTTAGCATGCTTCATTGCTGTTCCTCTTTCTTATTATTTCCTTCACCAATGGCTATCGAAGTACGCCTATCGTACCGAAATAACCGGATGGGTCTTTCTTGTTACCGGAATTGGCGCTATTGCAATCACCTTGCTCACCATTAGTTATCAAGCAATCAAAGCAGCCTTGATGAGCCCTGTAAATAGTTTGAAATCGGAATGAAAACCAGCCCACCAAAACTGTTTCTCCGCTTCTTCCGATGGTATTGTCATCCGAAGTTGGTGGATCATATCGAGGGGGATTTGATTGAAGTGTATCAGCAACGATTGAAGAAATCAGGAAAGAGAAAGGCGGATATGAAATTTATAGTCGATGTCATACTCCTCTTCCGCTCAAGTATCATTAAGCCGATTGAAGGATATAAAAATTTAAACCTATTTCTCTTACGGAGCTTTATTGGTTTTCGATACCAAGTACAAAAAGAGATAACTATGGCGCTTTTCGAAAGGTCAAGTTTCAAGAGGGTTATATGAGCCTAGACTCCATTCTTAAATCCAGAGCAGGGTACAATTAAGTAACCAGGAAATACAATTTCAAATGACCAAACTAAGTGGTTGGGGTCATTAATAATGTACTTCCACACAATTACATAACAGGATTTTAAGAAAAATGAAATGCTATCTTTAAGCGTGGAACCGATCTTTCCGTCTCTCATTAGCGGCAGCCTATTCCTTTTGGCATTCATATCGATTGCCAACCCGCGTAAAGCAAATGTCGCTGCAAACCGTTGGTTGTCGTTCTTGTTTTTCGCAACTGCCTGTGCGCTCGCGAGCCCCATTGTTACCGACGACACGACGATCCGGTTAATGGAGTTTACTCGCTTCGCGATGGCGCCGGCATTGTACCTAAGTGTGCTGTATTTCACCTCTCCGGATAAAAAATTCACGGTATTGGAGTTACTTCATTTCGTGCCAATTCTCTTGTTCGCATTGTTTGCACTAACTCCTATAATACCCATATCTTTTAAGGACGCACTCGAACAATTCATTTTACAAACAACCCACATCCATCCGGCGTTTCTTGTATTTGGATCGCTGATAACCCAGGTTATCACCTATTGGATCCTGGCATGGATTCGTTTAGTTCAACACAAAAACAATGTGAAGTTATTTTCATCTTCAAGCCAGCCGATCGACCTGTGGTGGCTAAGATACATGCTCATCGGTCTCGCGTTGATGGTGTTCCTTTGGGTTAACGCAGAAATCCTTGGCATTGAAGTGATCAGGTCAGTTACACCTTTCGGTCATTTGTTTGCCGTTTATTTCATCGCCTACTTTTCTCTAAAGCAAGAAGAGATTTTTGCGTTTGATAACAAGTCGGTGATCGAGATCAAAGAGATCATTCGCGAAGAAGAAACAAAAACTACTTCCAAACCACCGCGGATCCCCGGCTCAGAATTCGGTTTGCAAAAACAGAGATTGGAGAACCTGATGTCAACTGAAAAACCATTTCTCAACCCTACACTGGGACTGCCCGACCTGGCGGCAAGGTTGAAAGTCACTTCCCATGAATTGTCGTACCTGATTAACGAAGGTTTCGGGGAGAACTTCTACCAGTTTGTGAATCGCTACCGAGTAGAAGAAGCAAAGTTCTTGCTACATTCGAAAGAGCACCAGCATCTGAACATGCTGGGGATTGCATACGAATCGGGCTTCAATTCAAAGACAACGTTCAACACTACTTTCAAGAAACTTACGAACCTCTCGCCGTCGGAATACCAGCAACAAACTCAGTCCCTTTCTGTGATCTGATCATCAGTCAGATAGAGGTGTTCGGACTTATCCATCCGAACATGAACCTCACTCCTCCATGCTACTTTTGCTGACCATAAATCAAACAGAAATGGAGAAAAAATCTTTTGCTCAAAATGCTTTCGTCTGCATCCTGGCGAGTATAGTAATTGGTGATTCGTCCGTGAGGATCGCCAACCGTTTCTTTACGAACGGGGTATCGCCTATTGTGCTTGCGGTCACTGTGGTCGCGATGGTAGTATCGTCCACAATTTTCAGTATCGTATGGTATCGAAAGGAAGGGAAAGGCACCATCGACTCATCGAGAACACGGGCATGGTTCCAGGGACTGTTGCGTTACGGAATGGCGCTTGAACTGTGCCTTTTAGGATGGGAGAAAATATTTCACCTGCAATTCATCACCCCCATCGGTAAGCTGGACAACCCGTTCAGTTCCTTCTCACTTAATGATCACCTGTGGGCATTCTTTGGTCAATCCTATTCATTTATCCTGGTGATTGGGTTCATCCAGATCACCGGTTCAGTGTTGTTGTTATTCGGCAGGACGCGATTGGTTGGTGTTTTCATCCTGATACCCGTTTTAATCAACATCCTGCTTCTCGACTTCTTTTACGAAATAGAGTCGGGCCCTTTGGCGCTTGCAACTATCCTGTTCATCGGAGTCATGTATTTTCTGTTGGTTGAATATGACAGGCTGAAAACCTTCTTCTTTAGCGCAAAGAATGAGCTTCCGACCATTCAATTTAAAAGCCATGCCTTTAAAAATCTATTGAGATTATCCGTTGTTATTGTTCCATTGATTATCATTCTTACGAACAAAAGGCTGGCACCGTATGTATATAGCAAAACCCAACTGCCTAAGGGGCGGTACGAAGTGAAGCAGCTTTCGATGAATGATAAAAATATTGATATTAGAGACTGCCGCGACAGCGTTGTAACGATGGTGTATATTGAAAATGACATTGTCTTTCAATATCATGAAGTCGACAAAAGACTATTTGGAGAATACATTTACGATGACCAAATGAAACAGATCAAGGCTGTCTGGCATTATCCGCTTAACAGGAATGACACGTTAAAAGCAACTGTAACAAAAACGAAAAATGAATTGATATTTGATGGAACGATGGGGAGCAGTAAAATCCGCATGGAATTGCTGAAGACTGATCCGCCAAAGTATCCATAGGGCTGGCGGAGATTCTGTAGTGTGACGATCAGTTTTTGCACAAGCCCAAGAATTTTATTTGGCTGAAGACCTGGGTTGAGTCAATTAATAATGTACTACGAATCCATATGTATACAGTGCAGGAGCGCTACCGAACAAGGGCGTACCATAAGCGGACAATGATTCACTGGCATCAGTGCCTATTGCCTAGAAATTTATTCAAAATCGCTGTTTTTGTATTGGCCACATATTTGTTCAGCAAAAGTGGATTTAATAAATACGGGAATGAAAAGAGTTTATCTCGGAGAGTTTGAAGAGCTAGTATTGCTGATCGTGGCCATGTTGGGAGATGATGCTTATGGAGTGAAGATCACACATGATATTATTCAGCAGACCAACCGGAGTGTGCGGCTCAACCAGGTGCATGCCTCGCTTAATCGCCTGGAAGACAAGGGCATGATCATTTCCAAAGTGGGTGACCCCACAGCCGAGCGGGGTGGAAGGCGCAAGCGAATATTTACCATTACTGTTTTCGGGCAACAAACCCTCAAGGAGATGAAAGAGGTTCGCGCTCACCTTTGGAGTTTACTTCCCTCCGCGCTGAAAATAGTGGCCGGATGAAAAAGAATTTCAAACCAACTCCACCCCGCTTGGCCACCCTGTTACTTCGCTGGTATTGTGCTCCGCATTTAGCGGAAGAGATCGAGGGCGACCTGCAAGAGGAATTTGAATATCAATTAAAAAATAATGGACGCTTACATGCACGGTTAGACTATATCCGAAGCGTGATCGGCTTCCTCCAGCCTTTTGCTATCCAAAAAAAGAAATCACATTCATCCAACCCATTTACCATGAGTATGCTCAGACATTATTTCATTTGTGCACTGCGCAATGTAGTTCGCCAAAAATCTTTCTCGGCCATCAACATTGTTGGCCTGGCACTGGGCATGACCTGCTGCCTGTTTATTTTCCTTTGGGCACAGGATGAAAAAGCCGTAGATAATTTTCATGCGAATGGAAAAAAACTCTACGTCCTTTATCAAACCACCACTTCGGGCGAACATGTAAATGGCGCTTACAGCACACCGTATTTGCTTACGTACCAGACGCTGAACATTAAAAAAAGAGAAGAAGCCGCGGCTGTTGGCATCAACGAACTCAAATCATTCGTGCCCGAAGCCGAGAAGATGACTTCGTATGCCACGGGCTACGAATTGCCGTGGGGGCATTCCGAAACTTTTCAAGTAGGCGAAAAGAAACAAAAGTTTGACGGCTCGCGCGCAGGCAAAGATTTCTTCATGATGCTTGATTATATGATTGTTGCGGGGGACGCCAAAGATGCCTTGCACGATATCAGCAGCATTGCCATCTCGCGCAAAATGGCCGGATTCTTTTTCTCCTCTCCGCAAGAAGCGATTGGAAAAAGTATTCGCTATGAAAACAAAATCGACTTTGTGGTCAACGCAGTCTTTGAAAATGTTTCTGCACAAAGTTCACTCAGTTTCGATTTCCTCATCAACTGGGATTCGCAGATGAAACAATTAGAGGGGGCTTCGCCCTACTCGCTGACCATTTTTCAACTGACGGAACTTGCCGATGTTAATCATGTAGAAAAGGAATTGAATCTTTTTTTACAATCCCGCATGGATAAAAATGATCCTGAAAAAATAACTGTTGGTCTTATTCCGTATGGTGATCGCTATTTGTATTCGTCATTTGAAAATGGCAAACCCAAAGAAGGGCGTATGATTTATGTGCGGATTTTTACGGGCGTAGCAATTTTCATTTTAATCATTGCCTGCATTAACTTTATGAACCTCGCAACTGCGCGGTCGATTAAGCGCGCCAAAGAAGTAGGTGTGCGCAAAGTGGTTGGCTCTTCACGTTTTAATTTAATTGGGCAATTTTTTGGTGAGTCGTTGCTGCTTTCGTTCATCGCCATCCTTGTTTCGGTAATCCTCGTACAAATTCTTCTTCCGCTGTTCAATGATCTTGCCGGAAAGAAAATTGATTCGCCCATTTCATTGCCTTCGTATTGGACTGCATTGATTGCACTGGCTTCGTTTACAGGCCTCATAGCTGGAAGTTACCCCGCGCTTTATCTTTCGACGTTGAAGCCAGCACGGATTTTAAAAGGAGCTTGGCGTTTCGCTAATTCGGCAATTTGGTTCCGCAAAAGTTTGGTCGTTTTTCAATTTGCACTTTCCATCGCGTTGGTCATTGCCACCATTGTGGTTTCAAATCAAACGCGTTTTGTTCAAAATACAAACCTCGGTTATGACCGTGATAATCTTGTCTATCTAACGCTAGAAGGAAAGCTGAATCCAAGGTATGCACTCTTTAAAGAACGCGCGCTAAAAATGCCGGGCATTGCGATGGTGGACCGTAGCACCGAAATGCCTCATGCAATGGGGTTTGTAGTTGATGAAACAGACGGTTTGAAAAACACAAACACAGGCGATGACGCGATCAAATGGGAAGGCAAAGAAAACGCATCCGTGGGATTTAAGCCTGCCTCAGTGGGGTTCGACTTCATTAAAATCATGAATCTGAAAGTGGCCGAAGGCCGTGACTTCTCAAAATCATTTGCCACCGATTCAGCCGATGCTTTTATGGTGAATGAAGAAGCGGTGAAACAAATGGGCATGAGAAATCCAATTGGAAAATGGATTTCAGCATGGGCCAAGAAGGGACACATCATCGGCATCTTAAAAGATTATCACACCAATACTTTGCGTGAGCCGATTAAGCCGTTGATTATCGATGTGAAGGAGTACGAATATTTCGGTGTGGTGATTGTGAAATTGGAAGCCGGTAAAACAAAAGACGGCCTGGCAAGCCTGGAGACTGTTTGTAAAGAAATCAATCCCAACTACCCGTTTGCATTTCAGTTTCTCGACCAGGAGTACGACAAACTGTATCGCAACGAAAAAATAATCACCAAACTCACAAACATATTTGCCGTGCTCGGAATTGCTATTTCCTGTCTCGGCCTGTTGGGCCTTGTAATGTTCGCGGCAGAACAGCGTACAAAAGAATTTGGAATTCGAAAAGTATTGGGTGCTACAGTTGCCAATATTGTCAATTTGCTTTCGAAAGAATTTCTCATGTTAATAATTTTGTCGTTTTTAATTGCGGCTCCGTTTGCTGGATACTTCATGCATCAATGGCTGCAAGGGTTTGCATATAAGATTGAATTATCATGGTGGATATTTGCATTGGCTGGAGCATCTGCATTGGTGATCGCACTGTTACAATTTCAATTCAGGCAGTTCAATCGGCAGTGGTGAATCCGGTAGACTCACTAAAAAATGAATAAGAATGTATGAGTAGTTCAATCGTCATACGTTAATAAAGTTAACAAGTGATTAACTATAACATATAACTATTAACTTGGCAACTATGTACAACTTGGGACTAACACTAAAATAAAACTGTAAAGAGGACTTAATTCGAGATAGATAAATGCGCCTTTTGGGCGATCAGAACGCCCAACCAGGAAAGGAAGAATGAATCTTTAAAGGTTATTTATCTTAGGCTTAAATGCCTATCTCTCAATGAACAATATACGGCTATGATTGACGCGCGGAGGCGAGCTGTAGAACTAATCTAATGACCAAAACAATAATCGCAAGGGTCTTTCCCAAGGTCAATTGCTTCTGTTTTGCTTATCCTTATTATTTCATGCTTACAATTTTGTAATCCTCGACAATATTCAGCTGAACTTTTACAATCCTTGTGATAGGAATGTGAGCCCTTGGAATTACAGATCAAAACATACGCTTCGGGCGACGGTGAATTTACTAATAGTAAGAAAAGCAATATTGTTTTCATTTCTTATTTGCTTTTGCAGAGTCCACTGATACTTTTAAAACCTCATCTAAAGAGCCTACTATTTTTAGGTCACTCTTTTTCGTAGGACTTCGGGCGATTAATTTTTTTCTTGGCAGGTATCTTTTTCTTAGCCATAAACAAAGTTACTTAATCTTCCATTTATCAGGACACTTTATCATGTATCCTTTCAAATTATCAATTTCGTCTGGGAGGATTGATGCAATAAATTTTGGTTCATGCCTTTCAAGTTTTATATAAAAATCACTAAGATTTAAAAGATCATTTGAGGTTCTACAAGGTGGAAAAAAAACAAATATTTTGTGGGAAGGCTTAAATTCTCGTATAAATTCGATTGGTGGTATTAAATCACTGTCAGCACTAACAAGTATTGAAATATCACATTTATCATTCACAACATCGGCAATCATTCTTGTAGATACTCTTACATCAGATTCTTTTTCCTCAAAAGTTATATGAGTCTTGTTGCACTCTCGACAAGTAATTTCTTTTCTAAGAAATTTTCCTAAATGCAATATAAATTTTGGGCTTAATTTATTGGCTTGGAAAAAAGCCCATTGCCTATTTTGCTTGCCACCGTGCTGGGGAATTGCAGAAAAATAATTTACCTGAACTAATTCTTGGTGTTCCCGAAGAAATTGTGAAAAAAAATTAACCAAGTCTAACCAATAATATTTTCGCCACCCTTTGGTTTTCAATCCAAAGTAGAAGTTAAAGCCATCTACGTAGACTATGACTCTTTTATTCATAAAAAAAATAAGCCCTCTTCAATTGAGGGCTCAAGCCTATGTCTGTTTCAACATAGGGGGGTAAAACTTGATACAAAGGTATTACAATTTATAGAGGTTGTTAACATTTTATACTAAAGTTATCCACAAAAACAAGTATAAGTCAGTCTCTTTTTGGGAATGATCTGTGAGTTATACAATAAGATTTTTGTACTTCAATCTCTTTTCAGATTGTGCTAAGAACTTTTCAAATTTATGTTGCTCTGATTCTTTGCGCTCATTGAAGCGGCTTGCAAATTCATTCAAGTAACGATCTAAATGCTTTTCGCTTACTGAATGATAAATGCCGTACAAGCCACGCTTTAACACGCTCCAAAAGTTTTCTATTGTGTTTATGTGGATGTCAGATATTAACACCAATATATCTTGGTAAAAAGCGAGGTAATGTCATACGCTTGGAAACCCTAAAAAAGCCATCTTCCTCCAACATCACACTTTTTTTACTTGCATTTTTTTGCTCCTGGTTTTTCTCTATCGTTCTACCGAGCCGATAGCCAGACCAGAACGCGATTAGAATGAAAGCGACAATTATAATAGTAAACCAGATTGAGCCTTTCTCATTGTGCCAATGTAATATGTTCGAATACTTCCTTAGGAGGCCACTCAAATTCTATTTCGTCATGCCACACGACCATTATAGTAAATTCTCCTTTTGAATTTTCTATCCATGCTTCATAATGAGTAGGTGAATTGTTCCCACACCAGCAATGTTTTTTGATTCTCGCGAACTCACCACTTCTTTTCTTTCGGACTATAGTGTCGGGTGGATATATGACTTCCTTTGACATGAGGACGAAGTAATAAAACGATTTTTAGCAATCCAAACGGCATCTCGAAAGGATGGCTTTTCGTACATTTCTTCGGAGATGCAATTGAGAGTTTGAGTGCGCAGCACCATGGCCTTCTCCTTATCGGTTATGCGGAACGGAATGAGACTCCACCGGAAGAGTTTTAATTTATCAAGTTCGCCAGCAGTGATAATAGGTGTAGGCAGATAATCAAAGCCATTTTTATGAAACCTGTAGTGACCGCCATCCTTAAAACCAGTTAGTGTTTTTAAGACACCACTTTAGTTCCAATAAATCCTGTTTGTTATAATGACTTGGTAAGGAGTCCTTCTGTGAATACAACACCAGTTGATTGTGGATGTCATCCGGTTTTGTAAGACTTAGAGATCCAAGTTGTTCATCTTTGTGCACCAACAAGTTGAACCTCTCTTTTATTAACTCAAGTTCTTCTGTAATGGACTGAAGGGATGCTTCGTAATGGGCAAGCAATTCACTTTCTTTTTGCGCTAATGACTAATGAAAAACGGATGGTGATTTTATCTTGTCAAATATCCTTCCTTACGGAGTTGTTCAATATCAACAAAAACGGGAATCTGCTGCATCATGAATGTCTTTAAGAATGTTTTATTTTAAATATGTTATAATATAATATTGTTAATATTTGGCCATTTCACCTTGGGAGCTAGTATTACTGAGTGACATTTGAACGGATAGGATACGCGCTATCCCCAGGGGTGCGTGCGCGTTCAATTGTTTGACTCATAGCGACCAATTACCTCTGTTATCTTTTTCTGTTAAACTATATAACACCGTAGTCAGAGAGTGGGTGCCTCAGGTTTTTTATTAGATAAGAGGATGCTCGATCGTTCTTAGGAAGTATTCTGCAGAAACCATGCGTGTTTTCATACCAGTTTTTGATTTGATAAATAAATAGCTGCTCTGAGCAATTGATCAGGCAGTGCAGGTGATATCCGTCACCAGATTTGAATTGCTCAGCCACCCAAAACATTTTTATGGAATTTCTTTGGTTAGGGATCCTGAATGCAATCCCATTGGCCAGCCTGCGGGTAGCATTTAAACTCAAAATGTGTTTTGTTGTGAAGGTCCCAAAGTGCGTCCACGGCAAGGTGTTAATGAATTTAGCGTAGTGATTTGAGCCACATCTACCATCAAGATTGTTGTTCTTACAAACAGGAGATTGATTCATTATTTCTTAATTGTTAGTGGAAGTGTGAATTGCAGAACTGGTTCAGACTGGTAGAGAAGAGAGGACAGAAGTTTCCTACTGACACTCCCTTCCTTTGATTTTTATTGCGTCACCGGACGAGCTGTATATCAAAGTCCCAACGTAATGCCACTGTTCGTTGGTTTGATGAGCGACTCTTGGAGTTTATGGCCTCCGTGCTGACGTGCTTCTCATCTTTAGGACTGCACTTCGCGCTTTGTCAGTTCCCCCAGTTGCGCATTAAGAATTTCTACCGCTAGTGTTATATTCATCCGCCCAGTAGAAAACGAATTCAAGAGTTTACCTCGGTTGGCCTAGCCAAACTCTCAAATTCTTGCAAAGAGATGTACAGTGCTGAATTGATGTGGTATTTTTTTAATTTACCCTCTCGCATCAACTGCTTCAAAAAACTAATCGAGGCTCCAGTTTCGCTTTGAGCCTTTTTTAAAGTCTTTAGATTTCTGCTTTGCATGATGGTGCAAATATGATTCGGAACCGCAAGGAATTTGATATTCAAGCACCGCTATAATTGTGGGATTATTTACGGTCCACTTTTGTAGCAACGACCGGAGAGACTTGCCTTTGATGCGCTTTATTCTTTTTAATTGATAAGACTCGATTTCGAACTTTATCTACTAAGTTCTTCTGGAATTTGGAATCAAACTTAATCGCAGAGCTTTTACGGTGTTGAGGGTAGCCTATTTGCTTATCTTCGAGTTTGTTCTCAAGAATTCGCCAATTTGAGCAGAGTAAAATATACCCTGTTAGCAAATAAAGTTCAGCGTCAATCAATTCACCTCGGGATTTAAGATCAGTTTTCACCGTCTGTAAAAAACCAAAAACCAAATTGCACAGGATACTCGTGATTTTGGATTCAAACCTTGAAAAAGACTTTTCAGCACGCAACCAAATTTCGAGGTGCCTGTTTCTGTAATCATCTAAAACTTTTAGGAGTTGCTCCCTCAGCGTCAATTCATTTATTGGTATAGAAATTAGCTTTCCTCTCTCTCGAAGCCTTAAAACAAATCCGCATTCATCGTTTAGGTTTGCTCTTTTTAGACGATGAAGATTCTTAACTTCAGATTTGGTATTATTTAAGTGCCTTATTGACTTACTATATTCTAATCCGACACATTCAACATAACTCGAAATCCAAAAAATGGAGTTTGCTTTGATTCCATCTAGTTGAAAATTGTCCTGAACGTTCGTCAAATTTTGATTTGAAAAATTTGGCTTAGTTTTATTGATTGACTGAAAATAAGGAAATTGTCCAAAATGATCGATTAGCTGTCGCTTTAATTCTGCAGTAATACCTGCGCGGTACTTTTTCACTCTAGGGTTTTTAGTGATATGTCTTAGGCGATCTTCATTAGTGCCTTCTCAGCTTTAAGCATTTTTAGCGTTGCGCTTTCTACAGGAGCTTTAAAGTAGTGGTTAAGCATGTTCTTAAAATCCTTGCCGGCAATGGCTGCAATCTCAGCCGGTTCAAGGCCCCAAAGTTCCTTAGCGTTAGTAATGAAAGTTTTTCCTGCAATGTGACTCGTAATTAGTTCGTGCTTCGGGATAACTTTTGTAAATTCTTTTCCTCCTCGGCTAAAACACCATTCGACGGGTGTTTTAATGCCGGCCAGTTCACACACTTGTTTTATAGATCGGTTTACCTCCTGTTCCGATATGTGAGGCGGATAGAACCCATTTCGTTTAAGGATCTCTTTTGCCTGCGGCACGATCGGGATTTTAAAAATTTTATTGTTCTTCTTAGTCGTTAAGGAAATAAACCCGCCTGCACTGTTGGTAGGGTTAATTCTTTTCAAATCAGATATGCGCAAAGAAGTAAAGCAACCAAGCAAGAACATGTCTTTGGCTCGTTGTAGATAGGAATGGCTTAGTTTGTCTTTATGTGTTGTCACATCAACGGCCTCCAACTTCTTTAGTTCTTC
>Ga0207155_1051_pt1 | contig 29468 bp, 28 predicted proteins | sample Alteio_BWMinHeat_26_FD_153515 | JGI IMG/M metagenome (GOLD analysis project Ga0207155, IMG submission 153515) | Enriched cells from forest soil in Barre Woods Harvard Forest LTER site, Petersham, Massachusetts, United States -... | ecosystem: Environmental > Terrestrial > Soil > Temperate forest >... | reverse complement strand
AATTAAAATCAACACTTCAGGAGCTTTCATCATCTCAGGGTCAAAAACATAATTTTGTAATAGCTGATTTTAGTTTTCCCGAGCAAGTAAAAGCTTCGGTTGATAAATTGATTTCAGAAAAAGAGATTCACATTCTCATCAATAACACCGGAGGTCCAGCTGCAGGCCAAGCCATTGATTCCAAACCCGAAGATTTTCTTAGCGCGATTAAAGCACATTTAATTTGCAGTCAGATTCTTGTTCAGGCTTGTGTGCCTGCAATGAAAAAAAATAAGTATGGACGAATCATCAACATCATTTCCACTTCTGTGAAAATTCCGATCAAAGGATTGGGAGTTTCTAACACTGTACGTGGCGCAATGGCAAGTTGGTCGAAGACATTATCCCTGGAGCTTGCTCCTTTCGGAATCACGGTAAATAATATTTTGCCGGGAAGTACAAAAACAGGAAGAATAGAATCGATTATTCAAACAAGATCGCAAAAATCAGGAAGGACGGAAGATCAGATCAGACAAGAAATGATTGATGAGATTCCTGCAGGGCGCATGGCTGAAGCAAGCGAAGTGGCTGCTGCGGTTGCGTTTCTGGCTTCTCCGGCTGCTGCTTATATCAATGGTGTAAGTTTGCCTGTAGATGGCGGCAGAACAGGAAGCATATAACGAAGTATGGAAAAGATTCTCAACTATATCAACGGAAAATTAGTTGAACCGCTTTCAAGAAAATTTCTTGATAACTATAATCCTGCCGAAGGGAAAGTTTACAACCTCATTCCTGATTCTGATAAAGAAGATGTTGATGAAGCCGTGAAGGCAGCGACACAAGCATTTCCAGCTTGGTCAATACTTTCGATCGAAGGGAGAATGAGAATTCTGATGAGAGTTGCTGATTTGATCGATCGTGATTTGGATAAGTTGTCACAAGCAGAAAGTATTGACAATGGAAAAACAGTTAAGCTTGCGCGGTCGTTAGATATTCCTCGCGCCTCCGCTAATATTCGATTTTATGCAACATCAGCGATGCACTTTGCTACTGATGCACACGTCAATGAAGGCGACTCGGTAAACTACACAACACGAATGCCCATCGGCGTGGTGGGATGTATTTCTCCATGGAACTTGCCTTTGTATTTGTTCACCTGGAAAATTGCTCCGGCACTTGCATCCGGTTGTACAGTTGTGGCGAAACCATCAGAGCTAACACCAATGACTGCCTTTTTGTTTTCGCAATTGTGCATCGAGGCAGGTTTACCTCCGGGTGTTTTAAACATTGTTCATGGACTGGGAGCAAAAGCAGGTCAGGCGATTGTCGAGCAGCCACAAGTCACGGCGATCTCATTCACTGGCGGAACAGTCACGGGAAAAAAAATCGCTGCCACGACAGCACCGATGCTCAAAAAACTTTCTCTTGAACTTGGAGGAAAAAATCCCAACATCATTTTTGCCGATTGTGATTTTGAACAAACTATTAAAGGCTCGATCCGATCTTCATTCACCAATCAGGGAGAAATTTGTTTGTGTGGCTCACGCATTTTAGTTGAGCGAAATTTGTTCGACAAGTTTATAACTGAATTTGTGAAACGAACCAAAGAACTTAAAGTTGGTGACCCGCAAAATGAGTCAACCGATCTGGGCGCATTAGTTTCTGAAACGCATCTTAACAAAGTACTGTCGTACGTTAAACTGGCAACAGAAGAAGGAGGGAAAATTTTGACTGGAGGGAATCAAATAAAATTAGATGGTCGACTTTCTTCTGGTTATTATGTGGAGCCCACGGTCATCGTTGGTCTTGATGAAAAATGCAGAACGAATCAGGAAGAAATATTTGGGCCTATCGTTACCATTATGCCCTTCGATTCAGAGGAAGAAGCAATTCGTTTGGCCAATAGTACAGGCTATGGTTTAAGTGCCACCATCTGGACGGAAAATTTGAAACGTGCTCATCGCGTATCACATCAAGTGAAAAGCGGAATTATCTGGGTGAACTGTTGGCTGCACCGCGATCTTCGAACTCCTTTTGGAGGAATGAAACAAAGCGGTGTAGGGCGAGAAGGCGGTTGGGAAGCGTTAAGGTTTTTTACTGAGGCAAAGAATGTTTGCGTGAAGCTTTGACCTGTGGATTTTTTCGACATCAATAACATTTTCTTCACTGCTCTCGGCTATCCGATGAGCTACCTCGAATTTTTTGGAACGTTAGCAGGCGCCATTGCCGTTTGGCTTTCGGCTCGTGCCAACATCTGGAGTTGGCCGATTGGGTTGATTAATGTCACTCTTTTTTTCTTTTTATTTTTTCAGGTACAGCTTTATCCTGATATGTTCCTCCAGGTATTTTTTTTTATAACTAATTTGATCGGATGGTGGCGATGGGCTAATCCCAAAGCAGGAGAGGAAAATAAAAAGATGGAATTGAAAGTGAGCCTCATGACAGCGAAGTGGCTAATAATTTTCACTGTCATAAGTTTGGTAGCAACCGCTGCTATGGGAGCGATGGCGAAAAACCTTCATGAATTCTTTCCGACTCTTTTTAGCAAACCCAGTGCTTTTCCGTATTTGGATTCATTCGTTACCGTTCTAAGTATTGGAGCAACGTATCTGATGGTTCAGAAAAAAGCGGAGTGTTGGGCTGTATGGCTTATCACCGACGCTATTGCTACGTATTTATATTTCGCGAAAGAAATAAAATTTGTCGGTCTTGAATATTTGGTGTTTTGTTTCATTGCAGTGTTTGGCCTGTGGAATTGGATCAACGAAGCACGTTCCTACAAAACTTATGAAGCCTGAGATCAGACTTGTATGCTTTTATGGACCTGAGAGCACGGGCAAATCAACAATGGCGAAACATTTCGCGAAGCTGTGCCACACAGAGTCTGTTCCTGAAGTTGCGCGTGAACTGATCTCTTCTAATGATTTTACTTTGGATGACATTATTCGAATAGGTCATGCGCAAACCAACCGGGTAAAAGAGAAACTTAAAACAGCAAATAGATTTCTTTTTTGCGACACGGATTTAATCACCACACAGATTTATTCAAAAAAATATTTAGGAGTAGTGCCAGAGGTCTTATTCGAATTGGAAAGTGAAATTCATTACGACAAATATTTTTTATTTGATATCGATGTGCCCTGGATTGCTGACGGACTGCGCGATCTCAGTAACCAGCGGGAAGAGATGCTAAAAATATTCGAAGAAGAATTGACGAAAAGAAATATTCAATTTGTTCGCGTGAAGGGAGATTGGAAAGAAAGGGAAAAGATTATCAAAACGGAGCTTGATGCTCTTTAATCACACCCTTAACTTAATCTCATCGATCTTCTTTTGCAAAAAATCCTTGTCGGCCAAAGTTGTGGCTATATTTAACGCATTTGAATAAGCCCTCAAGGCATTGTCATTCTCTTTTAGATGTGTGAGAAAATTTCCCAAAGCGGCATGATAAAAATGATTGCTTTCTAGTCCATTGATTTTTCTCAACTCGTCAAGCCCTTCACGATATGACTTTGCATAACCTATCGTTATCGCGCGATTCAATTCAATTATCGGTCCTGGTTTTAACTGAGCGAGAATGTCATAGAGTGTCAACAAGCGATTCCAATCCGTATCGGCAAATGAATCCGCTTTCATATGCACTGCGGCAATGGCGGCTTCAAGATGATACTCACTCAAATCATTCCCCTCCGACGCTTGTTCGAGAAAAGCAAAACCCTTATCCATGAGTTGTTTGTTCCAAAGCGATCGATCTTGCTGTTCAAGTGAAATAAACTTCTCATTGTTAGTTCGAGCATTGAATCGTGAGACCTGAAGGCACATAAGGGCCATGAGGGCAAGCACCTTGGGTTTTGAAGTCATATGGTTTTGAATCATCAGGTAAGTGAGGCGCATGGCTTCTTCGCAAAGATCTTCGCGAAGCAATTGATTGCTTTGCGATGGGTGATAACCTTCGTTGAAAAGTAAGTAGAGAACTTTCAATACGGCATCAATTCTGCTGGAAAGGGATTGCGGCGACGGAATTTCGAGACTGATCTTTTCATCGCGTAATTTTTCTTTCGCTCTCGCAATTCTTTTCTGAATAGTTTCTTCATTAGTCAAAAAGGCACTGGCGATTTCGCGCACACTAAGACCGCCAAGAATTTTAAGGGTAAGTGCAATTTGAGATTCTTCTTGAATAGATGGGTGACATGCTGCAAACATCATACGCAATTGGCTGTCTTCAATTTCTGATTCTAAAAACAAGCTATTAACAGAGGATGGCAACGACCACTCCGAATGAATTGCCTTGGCGATTTCAGAATGAATTTGCTCGTGCCGCTGTCGACTGCGAATGAAATCCAGTGCTTTGTTTTTGGCAACTGCATACAACCAGGCAGAAGGATTTTCAGGCACACCTTTGAAGCGCCATGTCTCTACTGCTTTCATCAACGTATCCTGAACGATGTCTTCTGCAACTTCAAGACGATCGCTTCCTAAAATTCGAGTAAGCACAGCGGCCATCTTTCCCGCCTCATGACGAAAAAGATGGCCAGCTAGTTGTTGCACATTTTCAGACCGTGCCACTAAATTGAATCTTTTGTTGACTTTACATCTTTTGTACAGGCCTTACCTGAACAGCGCCATCGTAAATAAAGTCAGGGCAATCCTTGGCTAATTCAGTTGCTTCATTGATATCATTTGCCTCAATGATAAAGAAACCACCCACCACTTCTTTTCCTTCAGCAAACGGACCATCAGTTACTAATTTTTTCTTGCCAGTTACCATTTTGCCGGATGGTTGAAGAGGTTCACCACTTACGTATCTCCCTTCTTTTCTTAATTTCTCTACCCAGGCAAACCACTTTTGCATGTGTGCCTGCATGGCTTCGGGTGAACGCATTTCGGGTGCATTGCTACTGCCTCCGTGAAAGATGTACATAAACTTTTCCATAGGATTTGATTTTTTTAATTGAACAAATTTTCACCTATGACGAGTGGGAGACAGGGAAGCGGACAGCTGATTCAAAATTTTTTTAGAACTCGATCAATACCTGGCCTTTTTCCACACTATCACCCTTTTTTGTTTTCACTGCTTTGATCGTGCCATCTCCAGGTGATTTTAAAATATTTTCCATTTTCATGGCTTCAAGAATGAGAAGCGGATCGCCCACTTTTACGTTATCGCCTACCTTCACTTTCAAATCGATCACCAATCCTGGCATTGGTGCCTTGATATTATTAATCTTAGCGGAAGCACCATTTGCCATTCCCATTTTTTCGAGCAACAAATCAAATTTATCCTTTACCTGGACTGTTTGAGTTTTGTTGTTGATTTTGAATTGAAAAGTTTTGGTTGTGTGATCAACCTTCACTACTTCCACGCGATAGCTTTTGTTTTTGTGAAGAATGTGAAAATTATCTTCTGATATTTTTACAAAATCCCACTCGAAGGGTTCTCCGTTAATGAGAATCGACTCTTCATTTCTAACAACCTCAAAATTCTTTCCGTTTATTTTCGTTTGAAACATATTCAAAAATAGAATTTAGAATACAGAATACAGAATTTAGAATCTGGAATATTCCAAAATTAAAGATGCCAAAACCTTACTATCAAAAATTCCTTATATTCTAAATTCTACATTCTGAATTCTTTCCTCAATTATTCTATCTCCTAAATTCTGTATTCTAAATTCTTTTCATATACATTTGCATCGCTTTAGAAAAATTCTGAAGCAAGGGGTGCCTAAAAACAACGGGCTGAGATTATACCCATAGAACCTGATGCCGGTAATGCGGTCGAAGGGAGGCAGGATTAACTATGCATCACATTCCCCTGTGTGCTCTGCAGGTTTAGACCAAAAATAAAATGTTCAAATTAGTATCAACAGTGTGGTGCTGTTTGCTTGGGCTCAACGCCTTAGCGCAATTCACCATTTCGGGCACAGTGCGCGATTCGAAGTCTAACGAAGTCTTGGTTGGCGCAACGATTCAGATAAATGATCAGAATCGCGGAGCAATCACGGATGAGCAAGGCCATTACGAATTGAAAAAAGTAGCAAGCGGAAAACAAACGCTCACAGTTCACTTTCTCGGCTATAAAGAAGAAAAAAAAGAAGTTGAGGTTTCTGCCGACATGCAGTTGGATTTTGCATTGGGCGAGAGTTCACAATTGACTGATGAAGTCACCGTGTTGGCAACTCGTGCAACAGAAAATAGTCCAACGGCTTTTTCTAACATTAGTAAAACGGTAATTCAAAAACAGAATTTTGGGCAGGACATGCCTTTCGTTTTGAATTGGACACCTTCTCTCGTTACCACATCAGACGCTGGCGCTGGCATTGGTTATACTGGCATACGCATTCGCGGAAGTGATGCCACGCGTATCAATGTCACGATCAACGGAATTGTTTTGAACGATGCCGAAGAACAAGGTGTGTATTGGGTCGATATTCCAGACATTGCAACGTCAACACAAAATATTCAGATTCAACGAGGCGTGGGAACATCAACAAACGGAGCTGGTGCATTTGGCGCATCAATCAACTTGCAAACGAACACGCTCAAAGATCAACCTTATGCGGATATTATTAATTCGTTTGGATCGTTTGGCACACATCGACATACAATTGGCTTTGGTACAGGTTTAAAAAATAAGTTTGCTTTCGATGCACGCTTGTCGATGATTGGATCGGATGGCTATATTGATCGCGCTACTTCTGATTTGAAATCATACTATGCGTCCGGAGGATATTACGGAAACAAAACCATGATCAAGGCAATTGCTTTTGGTGGAAAGGAAACGACTTACCAGTCGTGGTGGGGTGTGCCGCAGTCGCGATTAAATAATGATGTGGTAGCGATGCAGCAAACAGCAGCAGCGGAGGGATGGAATGCAGAGCAAACTCAAAACTTGTTGACGTCAGGTCGTACATTCAACACCTACACATATTCCAATCAAACTGACAACTACACATTGGATAATTATCAACTTCATCTTTCTCACCAGGCTACATCACAACTCACGCTCAACGCGGCATTGCACTATACATATGGTCGCGGCTATTATGAGGAATATAAATACGATCAAGATCTTTCGGTTTATGGAATTACCAGTCCGATCATTGGCGGCGACACAATAGCCAATTCCGATTTAGTACGAAGACTTTGGCTTGACAATCGTTTTTATGGAATGACTTGGTCTGCGAACTATGAAAAAGGAAAATGGAATTCAATTTTAGGCGGTGCCTTCAATAAATATGATGGCGATCATTATGGCGAGGTCGTTTGGGCTCAAGTAGCTACTACCATTCCAACTTATTATCGCTACTATTTCAATAACGGAAAGAAACAAGACTTCAACATATTTTGGAAGAATAGCTATCAACTCACAGAAAAGTTGATTGGGTTTGTTGATATGCAATACAGGAAAGTAGATTACAAAGCGAACGGTGAAGAAGACGGTGGAGTGAATGTTGATTTTAATGTGAACTATAATTTTCTCAATCCGAAAGTCGGGTTGACCTATTCATTAAATCAAGATCAACAGGTGTATGCTTCATACAGCATTGGCAACCGCGAACCCGTTCGAAGTGATTTTGTTCAGGCAAACCCCGGTCAACTACCACAGCATGAGACGCTTTATGATGTGGAAGCCGGCTGGCGAATGCGGAAAAGTAAAGTTGCTTTGAATGTGAACTATTATTTCATGGATTACAACAATCAATTGGTGCTCACCGGCAAGCTTAATGACGTTGGTGGTGCCATTCGCACCAATGTGGCTGACAGTTATCGAATGGGGGTAGAAATTGACGGAGGCATTCGATTCAATCAGCATTTCGCATGGAACGCCAACCTCACACTAAGCCAGAATAAGATAAAAAACTTTACAGAGGTGCTCTATGATTACGGAGCTAACGGAGATCAATACAATGAAGTAGATATCCAACACAACAATTCCGATATTGCATTTTCTCCTAATATCATTGGCGGTTCTAATTTTCTTTACCGTCCTGTTAAAAATTTTGAAATCGGATTACTGACAAAATATGTTGGTTTACAATATTTGGATAACACCTCCAATAGTGGAAGAGTGATTGATCCCTACTTTATCAATGACATTAGGTTGACGTATACTCTTAAACCTCAATGGATGCGTGAAATCTCTTTTAGCCTTTTGGCGAACAATATCTTTGATGTGAAATATTCCAACAACGGATACACTTGGGGCTATTTAGGTGGAGGAAGCGAAACCCGACAAAATTATTATTACCCGCAGGCTGGTAAAAATTACCTGATGATGGTGGCGTTGAGATTTTAAAAGCAAATAGTTACAGGTTTCAGGTTACAGGTAACTTGGAACATGAAACCTGTAACTATCTTTGTTGAATGTCATCTAGACAATTTACTTTTTTTGGTTTTTTAAAACTGACCCGCTTTTGGAATCTGCTTATTATTGCGATGGCGCAATACTTTGCGGTCGACTTTTTCATTGATAAAGGTAAAATCTGGGATATTAAACTTTTCATTCTGTCATTATCAACCGTGATTATTGCCGCAGCCGGATATATCATCAATGATTATTACGATGTTAAAATTGATTTGATCAATAAACCTGAGCGCGTGGTGATAGGAAAAGATGTGGCACGCAGGTACGCATTGCTTTTACATTCGCTGCTTTCCATGATGGGAGTTGCGCTCGGTTTTCTTCTGGGCTGGAAGATAGGAATGATCAACTTTTTCTCCGCTTTTCTTTTGTGGTGGTATTCCAATGATCTCAAGCGTCAACCGTTTATTGGAAATTTTGTAGTGGCATTGCTCACGGGGCTTTCTATCTTTTTAGTTAATATTTTATATCATGTACATCAACCATTGGTTACGATCTACGCACTCTTTGCTTTTGCAATGACTCTTGTGCGCGAGATTGTGAAAGATGTAGAAGATTTGAAAGGCGACAATACGTTTGGATGCAAAACTCTTCCCATCATTTGGGGGCTACGAAAGACGAAATTTTTTCTTTACCTATTGCTGTTGATTTTTTTTATTTCAGTGATCGGGATCAATCAGCTCTTTGAGCAGCTGCCGATGTATTATTTTTTTACTTTTCTTTTTGTACCATTAGTGCTGTTAGTGATTTGGCTCATAAGAGCCGATACTTCAAAAGATTTTCATCGGGTCAGTCAATGGTGTAAAGTCATTATGCTGTTGGGTATATCAAGCATGATTTTCATTTAGTTTACACCATGAACAAAAAGTATCGTCTCGCCATTTTAGCTTCCGGAAGTGGAACCAATGCGGAGGCCATCATGAAATATTTTCAGAGCCATTCACAAATAGAGGTGGGAATATTGCTAAGCAATAATTCGAACGCCTTTGCTTTGGAGCGTGCAAAAAAATTCAATGTACCCACTCGTGTTTTCGATAAGCAGCAATTTCGTGAAAGCGATGAAGTGTTGCACTGGCTCAAAGAATCAGAAATCACGCACATTGTTTTGGCCGGTTTTCTATGGCTGTTGCCTGAACGTTTGATTCAATCTTTCTCGGATAAGATCATTAATATTCACCCATCCTTGCTGCCCAAGTTTGGAGGCAAGGGCATGTATGGCACGAAAGTGCATGAGGCAGTAAAAGCGGCCGGAGAAAGTGAATCAGGTATTACGATTCATTTGGTCAATGCTCAATACGATGATGGAAAGATTTTACATCAGTCTTCCTGCAAGATCTCTCCAGAAGATTCTCCAAAAGAAATTGCTGCCAAAGTTTATGAGCTGGAGTATGCCAACTATCCTAGAACTATTGAGGAGTGGATTCTAGCCAACAATTTCTAGAGTGAGATTATTTTTTTAGCGGATCAACCCAGGCGAATTCTTCTGCTTTTGGGAAATCAGTAAATATTTTTTGAATCTCGGAATTGGGGATGGCCAGTTTTCTTTTTGCGATGTCGATCCATGCGCCATCCATGTTGAGAATTGCTGCTAGAACATTATCCTCTTTATACAAATGATGACGAATACTCCACCGTGAAAAATCGGGCAGGGCCTTGATCATTTGAATGTCTATTAAAATCTTATCTTCAAATTTTATTTCTCTTTTGAAGATAGCTTCTTCGCGAAAAAGGATCGGACCAATATTATACTCTTCCAACTTTGCATTGGAAAGCCCGCGTTCAGAAAAGAATGTAACACGCGCTGTTGCGCCATAATCATAGTAAGCCGAATGGCGCAAGTGCCGGTTTTGATCAATGTCCGACCAACGAACTTGGATGGGTAGTAAAAATTTTTCCATGTAATCGAATTTATAGTTTAGTCCCTGGCCACTCTAAGTGGTCGGGCGACTCAATTTATTGAGTTAGTTCACGAACTATGCTGAGTGATTTTAGTTCACCAAAATTATCAGAATGACTGACATAAAATCGTATCAATAAGTCGAGAATATTTCTTCGTTGTACGTTTGTCATGGCAATCTCATCAGAATAGTTTGCAGTAAGAAGCTTAGTAAGAATTTGTTGCTCTTCATCCAATGCAAAATTTCCTCCCATCAATTCGGCAAGTTCCGTAGGGCGAAAACCCAGATGCTGACTTAATCGAATCAAGAAAATCAAATGAAAATTCTCAATATTTACTTGTTGCAAATCAAAATGCGTGAACGACTGAATTAAAAATTCACACAATTCCTGTGCATGACTTTGGTCTTTCACTGTCTTATTAATGATTTCATTCAGGAATAAAGCAATGGTTGACTTATGGAAATCTGAGGAGATTGATTGATAGGGATGAATGCACCTTACTTCTTTAATACGAAGAATGGAAGCATTCTCGCGATGATAAACGACCAAATCTAAAAGAGTCAATGGTTGATAAAGCGCGATTTTTCCTTTGGCTGACTTGCCTCGCGCTCCGTTAACAATGTAAGACTGCAGTCCAAACGCTGAGGTGAAAATGTTTACAATAATTGAAGTCTCGCCGTAGTTGGTAAACCGGAAAACAACACCCTGCGTTTTGTGAAGCATGGTCGGAACTATGATATGGAAATAACACCGTGATTTGCAGAAAAGCAATAAAGCATTTCATTCGAAACTACTGATTTATTTGATTCGCATGATACTTTAGGAAAATATTTCCAATTTAGAGGCATCAAGAGAATCAGAGAAATCACTCGTTTCGAGGAAGAGGTAATTTAATTCAGAACTAGAATTTTTTTTCTAATCGATCAAGGTTCAGAACTTACTGCGGTTCAATTCAGGAATGCGATCAAACATTTTTACAGCTTGCTGTAGCACTTCGTTGGTTTCGTTGAAAATCGGAAAGAAAGCAGAGTTGCCCCAAACTCTCCGCGCGATCTCAGCTTTCAAATAAACCTGGAAAACAATTTTATTACGGGCAAGATCTTTCAGATCCGGTTTTACTTTTTCTTTTTGGCCTAAGGCCACTAACTGCGAAAGTATCGCATCATCCACATTGAATTTCTTCTTGTAATTTTCATAACCCATCTTCTCCAGCTTTTCTTTGTTTTCTTCTGCATAGTTGAATGCAAGCTCGCGGATCGCATTGACAGCAAACAACTCGTTGAAATATTTGCTTGAGTTAGTTGTATCCAGCGGTACGAAATAATCTGGCATGATTCCACCACCACCATACACCGTGCGACCGTTTAGCGTGTGAAACTTCAGCGAGTCATTGAAGTGAATGCTATCCGCATGGAAAAATTCTCCATGCTTGTAGCGTTTAACAATATCCTTGTCGTAGGCATCCAAATCTTCGTACGGTTTTTGAATGGAGCGACCACTCGGCGTATAGTATCGTGAAATAGTAAGCCGCACTTCTGAACCATCGTTCAAATCAAAGGGGCGCTGCACCAAACCTTTTCCATACGACCTGCGACCAACCACCAGCGCACGGTCATTATCTTGCAATGCACCACTCACAATCTCAGAAGCGGAGGCGCTTCCTTCATTTACCAACACAATCAAATCCCCATGTTCAAAATCTCCTTTGTCGGTGGCGATAGCATCCTCATTATATTTTTTCTCTTGGCCGTTGGTGAAAACAATTTTTTCTCCTTTCGGTAAAAATTCATCAGCCACATTAATCGCCTGGTCCATATAGCCACCAGGGTTGCCTTGCAAGTCGAGCACTAATTTCTTCATGCCATCTTTCTTCAGCTGATCGAGTGCTTTTTGGAATTCTTCATAAGTTGTTTGTGAAAAACGACTCACTTTGATGTATCCGATCTCCTGATCGATCATATAAGCAGCGTCTACGGAAGTTTGCGGAATACGATCGCGAATAATGGTGAATGCGAGTGGCGATTTTTGACGCTTACGCATCACATCAATTTTTACTTCTGTTCCTTTCGGGCCCTTCAAATATTTTTGAACATCTAAGTTGGTTAGCTTAATACCGGCAATTGATTTGCCATCCACTTTTACAATTTTATCACCGGGACGAAGGCCCACAGCCTCGGAAGGTCCACCGCTGATGGCAGCGACAACGACCAATGTATCTTGAAAAATATTGAACTCAATTCCGATGCCTTCAAAGTTCCCTTTCAGGTCTTCGTTAGCCTCGATCCTTTCACGAGCAGGAATGTAGGCAGAGTGTGGATCAAGCTTGCCGAGAATGTGATTGATGGCATCTTCTACCACTACATCGGTTTTCCCTTTGTCCACATATTCATTTTGAACGAGAGAGAGTACCTCGCGCAGCTTTTCTATTTCAGAGCCATCGCTTTTTCTGGGTGATTTTGAATTGATACTTGCCCCTATGAGCAAACCGGCTGCCAAGCCAATGCATAGAATCAAAGGGAGACTAATCTGGTATTTCGTGTTCTTTTGTCCGTCCATAATTCGATTAAATGAGTATTGCCTTAACGCAAAATTTTAGGGTAAAGTTTTCCTTGCAAATGAAACTTAAAAATGCCTGACGACCAATTCAGCTGAGATCAATTTGTAGATTTGGTAGATGATTAAGTTCAATACTGTAATTCAACGGTTTGATAAACAAGGTGAGAAAACCGGTTGGACATACATCGAAATCTCTAAAGCACAGGCACAAAAAATTAACCCAGGTGTAAAAGTGGGCTATCGGGTAAAAGGAAAACTGGATCAATTCTCGTATGAAAAGACGGCTCTGCTACCCATGGGCGAGGGAAGATTTATTATGCCATTGAAAGCGAATATCCGTAAAGCCATTGGAAAAAAAATGGGTGACAAGCTCACCGTGGAAATGGAGTTGGATCAACGACAAATTCAACCTTCTGCCGATTTTATGAAATGCCTGAAAGAAGATCCGGAAGCAATGGAGTTTTTCAAAACTTTGCCGGGTTCACACCAACGTTATTTCAGCAAATGGATTGAGGATGCGAAGACGATGCAGACGAAAACCAAACGGATCATAATGGCACTGACTGCCTTTTCAAAGAAGCAGAGTTTTATGGAGATGATGAGGCAGAACAAAAAGCTGCGCTATGAGTGAGAAAGATTTTAAAAACAAAGTTGCCATTGTAACCGGAGCCGGTCAGGGAATTGGTTTGGAAATCTGCAAACAACTCGCGGACCGAGGTGCACAAGTTTTACTCAACGATATTGAAGAAAGCCTTGCCGAGAAAGCCGCGCAGGAGGTAAGTAAGTTTGGGATCTGCCAACCTGCAGCGGGCGATGCTTCCAACGTAAGTTTCATTGCTTCTCTTGTTGAAGAAGCAACAACAAAATTTGGAAAGGTTGATATCGCCATAGCCAATGCAGGAATTACTTTGTATGGAGATTTTTTTGATTACAATCCTGCGGACTTCAATCGCGTGATGCAGGTAAACCTTGGCGGAAGTTTTTTTCTGGCGCAAGCAGCAGCACAAAAAATGAAAGAGCAGGGCGAAGGAGGAAGTATTCTTTTTATGTCATCTGTTACAGGGCACCAGGCACACAAAAACCTTACGGCTTACGGCATGACCAAAGCCGCTCTTGAGATGCTGGCAAAGACTTTAGTTGTTGAGTTATCTCCGTTTAAGATCACGGTGAATACAGTTGCACCAGGCGCAACACTCACCGAACGCACCGCCATGGACAAGGATTACAACAACACCTGGTCGCGCATTACTCCTATGGGCCGACCGGCAACGCCTGCCGATGTTGCGTCCGCAGTTTTGTTTTTAGTTTCGCCACAAGCCACGCATATCACAGGTCAATCGATTATTGTGGATGGTGGCTGGACTTCAGTTAGTCCTTCGCCGTACTAACAGAGTTAACTAGAAGCAGGCTTGGATCATGGTTCTATCGTTGTCAGATTTTTTGTCCAATAGTCAATGGCGATTTTCACTAAATCATCAACATCGATTTGTTTATCATTATCAAATATGACTTGCAGCCTCGAGACATTAAAGCCTTTGCTAAATCCAGAATTGTATGCTCCCCGATGAATATTTGTTTTACGAATTTCCGCTTTAGGATTATTCAGAGATTTATGTTTCATCGAATTGGACAAGTCATGCAAAACCTTCATTTCAGGACAACTTTGAAATAGATCTGTACTGTTGTTTTGTTAATTCGTTATTTATTCTTCTTTGGTCTTCAAAATCCCAGTCTGCTAAGTGCCAAGCATCTTGACAACATTTCTCGGCTAATGAAATATTTAGAGGATCTGCGACCAAATGATCGTAGTCAGCTTTTAAGAGTCGAAGCTTGTCTTGGGATGTCTCAATCTCAAACATTATGAGTCAAATGTGATGATTACTTATCACATCTATACTTTATTTCATAAATCTTATATCTGCCCTGTTGAAAGTTTAACACTATCTCTGCAATTCTAGATTCTTTTGAAAACTTGTAGACAGGGAAAGTTCCGACCTTATCAATATATCTTAAGTTCATTTCATGTTTGATCTCACCTTTGGCTATTAGACTTGCAAGTCCGTAATCTGGATTTGTAATGAAATCAAAAACACTTTGTTTTTCTTCATAAATGTCTTTTTGAAAGGAATTTTTCCAAGTGATAATCTTCTCGCAGTAGTAAATCTCCAGGCCGGGCGATAGAATGTCTGCGATTTTAGATTTGTCTTTTGACTTTATGATGTCCAGCAGCTGAGCAACAGTTGGTTCTTCGTAATAAGTGCGATCGTATTTGTCCCAAATGCGCAAGCTTTCAATGGTCTTATCAATTAAAAGAACTGAAAAATTTAGTTTTGTGTATTTCCAGTTGACAGTTTTCCTCTTATCAAAATCTTGCGAAAGTACAGTATCAGGTTTCCCGAAAACCGAGATCAATTTGTCTTCATTGTCTCCTAGATTAATTCCGTGAAATAATCGCTTAATTTTCTTGCCGCTTAATTGAATGGACCAGATTGGATTTCCTTGTGTTGGTAAATACTCAAATGCTACATAGGTTGAACTGTCGGCCGTCAAAAGATAAAAGTCAAGAGCTATACTATCCTCTAACATTTTTGTTTTATTCGGTTGCCCAATTTCATTAACAACAACACTTTTATATTGCCCGAGTCTAAAGCCGAATAATTCATCAGGCAAATTCCTCTTTTGTCCGTAGATAAAACTTAGTTCAAGTGTCAGTAATAGTAATAGGGTGAATTTCATTTTAAGTAATCAGGCCAATATCCGAATATAAACACTTTATGGCATGTTGCCTTATCTCCACTTAAAAGATATTAAAGCTCCATCTTCAAAAACTTCCCTGTATATCCGGCTGGATTTTTGGCTACTTCTTCGGGAGTTCCTGTTGCAATAATTCTTCCACCACCAGCACCACCTTCAGGGCCGAGATCAATAATATGATCCGCTGATTTGATCACATCCATGTTGTGCTCAATCACTAAAACGGTGTTGCCTTTGTCAACGAGTTTTTGCAGCACATCCAACAAATGACTGATGTCTTGAAAATGCAAACCCGTTGTTGGTTCATCCAGAATGTACAAAGTTTTTCCGGTGTCGCGCTTGCTAAGTTCGGTGGCGAGTTTCACACGTTGCGCCTCACCACCTGAAAGCGTGGTGGCATGCTGTCCAAGTGAGATGTATCCTAGACCAACTTCATTCAGCGTCTCGATTTTGCGCAAAATTTTTGGCTGGTTCTCGAAGAACGTAACCGCTTCTTCCACGGTCATATCCAACACATCGCTGATGGATTTTCCTTTGAAACGAACTTCCAATGTTTCGCGGTTGTAGCGTTTGCCTTTGCATGTTTCGCAAGGCACATATACATCAGGAAGAAATTCCATTTCAATCAAACGCAAGCCGGCACCTTCACAAGTTTCGCAGCGGCCGCCTTTTACGTTGAAAGAAAACCGGCCTGTCTTGTATCCGCGGATTTTCGCTTCAGGCATTTGTGCAAACAAGTCACGGATGTCGGTGAATACTCCGGTGTAAGTGGCAGGATTGGATCGTGGCGTTCTGCCGATGGCTGATTGATCAACTTCAATGACTTTGTCTATCAATTTTAGTCCATCGATTTTTTTGTAAGCAAGTGGCTCTGTTCGCGAATTAAAAAAATATTGATTTAAAATTGGAAAGAGTGTTTCATGAATCAGTGTTGATTTTCCGCTTCCTGAAACTCCTGTGATGCATGTGAATGTTCCGAGTGTGATTTCAAGATTTACATTTTTAAGATTATTTCCTGTTGCTCCTTGAAGGGAAAGTTTTTCGCCCGTGCCTTTTCTTCTCTCTTTGGAATGCTTGATCGTCAACTCGCCATTTAAATATTTGGCTGTTGTGCTTTTGTTTTTCAAAAATTCTTTTGGTGCTCCTTCGGCAACGATATTTCCGCCATGGCGGCCTGCACCAGGGCCGACATCAATGAGGTAATCGCACTCGAGCATCATTTCTTTATCGTGCTCAACAACGATGACAGAGTTACCAAGGTCGCGCAAGTCTTTTAATGCTTTGATGAGTTTCACATTATCTCGAGCGTGAAGACCAATGCTCGGCTCATCCAAAATATAAAGCACACCAACCAACTGTGTTCCAATTTGAGTAGCCAAACGAATGCGTTGGGCTTCACCACCACTCAACGTGCGCAGTGGACGGTTGAGATGGAGATAATCCAATCCAACATCCAGCAAAAATCCAATTCGCTTTCTAATCTCTTTTAAAACTTCAACAGCAATTACTTTTTGCTTTTCATTGAGGCGATCCTCCAAACTTGAAAACCATTTTTGGAGTGCATCGATATTTAACTCAGCAAGCTCAGCGATATTTTTTTTGTCGATTTTAAAATGAAGTGATTCCTTCTTCAATCGTGCTCCATGACATTCCGGGCAAATTTTGGTGATTGTAAAATCTTCCACCCAGCGCTTCACGTTTTCAGAGCTCTCCTCTTTTAATTTTTGTAAGAAGCTGATGATGCCTTCAAACTTTGTATTCCATTCTGTTCCGGGATACTTTACAGACGGGACCGCCACGGGCACGTCATCGCCATGAAGTAAAATTTTCATTGCTTCTTTCGGGATGTCTTTGATGGGGGTGGTAAGGGTAAGTTTGTAACGTTTAAGAATTGCTTCTACTTTTTTAAAAATCCAGATATCGCGGTATTCACCTAACGGCAAAATTCCACCACGACTGATGCTTAATTTTTTATCGGGAATAATGGAGTCCTCAGTGATTTCTTCCACCACACCTAAGCCTGTACAAACCGGACAAGCACCATAAGGGGAATTGAATGAAAAATTATTGGGAGCAGGTTCATCGTACGACAAACCTGTTTTCGGATCCATTAAGAACTTGGAGAAATGATGGACTTTCCCTGCCTCATCTAAGAACATGATCACACCTTTGCCTTCTTTCAAAGCTGTGTTTACCGATTGGCCAATGCGATGACGATCTTTTGCATCGGGCACGATCCGATTAACAACAATTTCAATATCGTGAATTTTGAAACGATCAACCTGCATTTTAGCTACAATGTCTTGCACGGTTCCGTCCACACGTACTTTGTTGTAACCTTGCTTTCTGATTTGAACGAAGAGTTCGCGATAGTGACCCTTGCGGCCTTTTACGATAGGCGCAAGAAGGGTTAATTTCTTTCCCGCAAAATTATTGATGATCGTATCCAGAATCTGGTCTTCTGATTGACGCACCATTTTATCTCCCGTAAGGTAGGAGAACGCTTCTCCTGCCCGTGCAAAAAGAAGACGCATGAAATCATAAATTTCCGTTACCGTACCAACTGTTGATCGCGGATTTCGTGAAGTAGTCTTTTGTTCAATGGAAATAACTGGACTCAAGCCATTAATCTTGTCAACATCCGGTCGCTCAAGGTTTCCGATAAAACTTCTCGCATAGGCCGAAAAACTTTCCATGTATCTCCTTTGGCCTTCGGCATAGATGGTATCAAATGCCAAAGAAGACTTGCCGCTTCCGCTAATACCTGTGATGACAGTGAACTGATTGCGTGGCAATGCTACGCTGATGTTTTTCAGGTTGTGCTCGCGCGCACCAATCACTTCAATGGTTTCGTGGCCGGAGTAGTCAGTATTTTTTTTGGAGGAGGAGGCGGACATGGATTTCAATAAGGAATACAAAAATGTAGCCCTTAATGTTTCCGATCAAGGAAATAATTTGTGATTAACCTATTTCTTTTTGGCAGCCTTCTTTATCTTTTTAGCCTTTGGCCTTTTCGACGAGGAGATTGATTTGGTAATAGTCTAGCCTTTTTTGATTTGCTTCGGGTCTTTCTTTGGTGTGCTCTTTGCCCATTACAATTTATTTCTTCAGAGCCCGAATCTGATCAAACGAATGTAAGAACTTTTTTGCCACTTTTGCATTAATGGCATTAGCAATAACACTTAGGCAAACTCGTTTCAACTAAGAAAATTATCGTGCGTTTTTTATATCTCTCTTTTTTTCTGGTGTTATCCCTTCTTGGCAATGCTCAGCCTGCATCAGAAGAAGATAAACTGATCAAAAATTTGAATTTTGGAAGCGATCTTCCGGCGGGGTTGCTCGCAGGCCGTTCGTTGGTGTTGTATGAAAAATCGTACACCACGGCTGAACTTCAGGAGGCGCAGAAATATTTTCAGCAGGCAGGCATAGATGCCATCAATTATCTGGACATCGATTATGTATTGGCTGGGCCAGATCCATCGCGAATGTATTTTAATTATTTCAATATTCGCAACATCAAGTTCCTTATTATCCTCCAGAAAAACGACAAGGAGTACCGGAGCATTTTCACTGAATATAGTGGCACACTTGATTTTGCCGATCAAGCGCATCGGTCATGGAAACAAAGTCATGTATCGCTTATTGAATTGTTACGCACCATTTATCGTTTCGCTATAAGCACTCAGAAAAAAGCGAATTACTTAATAAACGATGTTCCTGAAATTGGTTATGACGTTCGATTTTTTAAAGAAGAACCCGCTCAGCGTTTTTCAAATGATATTCGAACTTTTAAAACAGCGATTCCACGTTGGAATAATGAACAAGACGAGAAAGAATTAGAAGCAATTGTAAAAGAAAAATTCCCACAAAAGTGTGAATTGGTCGATCCAGGCTTAACAGATGCCCAGTTGTCGGATAAAGGATATCGTCTTGTATTGCGCTTTGTTCATACGCGTGGCGATGTTGCCCGAGAAATACTTGGCTATGATGTTACACAAACGGCTGGCTCTTTACTAACTAGTTATTTTGCAGATGGTGAACTTAAGGTCAAAACCTTTCCGTCAAAAAAAATGATTTATAAATTTTACTTTAAGAATACGGAATACGGAAATATTTTTTTAGGAACAAAGTGGGATGCCGACGATACATGGCAGGATGCCCTTAGGAACCATATCCTCGCATTACGATCAGAGTTGAAGTTCTGATTTATTTTCTTTTACTAAACGCCACGATCAATATCAGAATGATAATGGCCGTAAAAATGCATCCATTGAAATGAAACCAATGGTAATGATGGTCGAAGCCTGTATGCCACCCGAATAGAAGATGAAAGATCGATTTGAAAATCCAGGCGATAGCGCCAATGATTGCTCCAAGGATTCCAAAAAGTAGACCGATGAGGCCACCGATTAAACCAATTATCAGCCCAAATAAGCCACCGCCCAAACCGATCGCTATTGGAAGCGTAAGCAAGAGAATGAATGCCACGAGCAAAAATGAAAAGGCCTTGATCATATGAATTTGCTTTGTGGTACGCTATCAAAAATTGTTCAAAATTTTTTTCCCGCTTAAATCGCCTGGAATTGGGAATTCACTTCAAAGAGTGTTGAAAATTGAACAGTGCATTTTACGTAATCGTACAGAATTAGAAACCGTCTGCTTTTGCTTCAAGTGAGGTAAAGTAGATTTATTTAACTTGCGAGTTGTTTTGACATTATGATTGACAAACTGATTGAAATAAAGAACCGATTTGAGGAAGTAGGCCAGCTCTTAAGCCAACCGGAGACTGTTAAGGACCAGAAAAGATTCCAGCAACTGAGCAAGGAATATCGCGATTTGGAAAAAGTGGTGAAGAAGTACGATCAATATCAAAGCGCGTTGGACGGTATTCAACATGCCAAGGAAGTGCTTCAGAAGGAAAAAGACGCTGAGCTTCGTGAACTGGCTAAAATGGAGATCGATGAGCTGGAACCTAAACGCGATGCGATCGAAGGAGAGATCAAGGAATTGCTGATGCCAAAAGATCCGAACGATGAGAAGAATGCAATCCTTGAGATTCGTGCCGGAACGGGAGGTGATGAAGCAGCAATTTTTGCAGGAGATCTTTGGAGGATGTATCAACGCTTTTGTGAGAGAAGAGGCTATAAGTTTTTAGTGGTTGACGTTACGGAAGGAACAGCCGGTGGATACAAAGAAGTAATCACGAGTGTGGAGGGCGAGGGAGCCTACGGCTTATTGAAATATGAATCTGGAGTTCATCGTGTTCAGCGAGTTCCTGATACCGAGCAGCAAGGACGGGTTCACACTTCGGCAGCATCTGTTGTAGTATTACCAGAAGCCGAGGATGTTGACGTTGAAATTAATCCAGCCGATATTGAAGTTCAGACTGCGCGCTCAAGTGGAGCTGGCGGGCAGAACGTAAATAAAGTAGAAACAAAAGTTCAACTTACGCACAAGCCTACGGGAATAGTAATCACGTGTCAGGTGGAACGGAGCCAACATGGCAACCGCGAAAGAGCCATGCAAATGCTGCGCACCAAGCTGTATGAAATGGAAGTGGAAAAGCAACAAGCGGAGATCGGAGCTTCGAGAAGAAGCCAGGTTCGAAGCGGAGATCGTTCAGAAAAAATCCGCACGTATAATTATCCTCAAAGCAGGGTAACGGATCACCGCATCGGCTATACACAACACAACTTGCCTGCTATCATGAATGGTGAAGTAGATAGTTTCATCGAGCAATTAAAGATTGCAGAGACTGCCGAGAAGATGGCCGAAGGACAGAAGTAATTTTATAACTGCTCAATCGAAAAAGAGCGGGAAGCAAGTCTTGCTGGATAAAACGAGATCAGAAAGGTTATCACAACAACAACAATCGACACGGAAAGAAAGTCAACCGATTTCATTTCTACGGGGTAACTTGATACAATGGCATTACCCATACCCATTCCTACAAATCCAAACTGATCCTGTGCCCAGCAGATCGCTCCACCTAGCACCAATCCTAATGCTGCTCCTGTAAATGCAATCAAGGCTCCTTCAGCAAGGAATATTTTTTTTATCAATGAAGCATGAGCACCCATGGCTGATAAAATAGAAATATCTTTTTTCTTATCGAGGGCAAGCATCATCAGTGAAAAGAAAATATTTATCGACCCAACCAGGATCAACAACGCGAGAGATATGAATGTAAATAGTTTTTCAATTTTGAGCAGTCTGAAAATGTCTTTGTGTTGCTCTTCATTGGTTAGCACTGAAAAGTTACCGCCCAACTTTTTCTCAATGGAAGCTTGCACCGTTTTTATATCGCTATTGGGATTAACTTTTATTTCTAGTGAAGTTCGCCTGTCTCCATAATTCATCAGATTTTTTACAAACTCGATAGGCAGGAGTACATAATTCTCGTCTATGTTTTTTTCAATGGAGAATATTGCTCCCGGTTGTATACTCTGCAGGCTATATAGTTTTGATGGATCAATTTGTCCGCCTTTTGCATTTTTGATATAAAAGACCTGTAGCGGAGCGATCGATTCCTTTACCGAAATCGAAAGCGCGTATTGAATGCCACGACCCATTATCGCGTAGCTGCCCAAAGAATCGTTTAACTTCAATTGGCCATCCACAATGTGATCGTCAATCCGGTGTTGATCAATAAAGTTATCGCTTACACCTTTCATCGTAGCAATAACATCAGCATCACGGTATCTGAAGTAAGCATAATCTTCAATCACTTCAGTGACGAGCTGCACACCAGAAACTTCCTTGATACTTTTTAGGAGCTCATCATTTGTAGCAAATGACTTTCCTTTTCTGGCTTCGATTTTAATTTCCGGATCAAAAGCATTGTTTAAACTTCGGAGAAGCCCCTCGAATCCATTGAAAACAGAGAGCACTATGATTAAGGCTGCGGTTGAAAAAGCTACCCCAACCATCGATAACCCCGAAATGATATTGATGAAGTTCTTTTTCCTTTTAGAAAAAAAATATCGCCTGGCTATGAAGAGGGAGAGATTCATGCAGGAATAGCAGTGTTACTTTTCTTCTTTAGGAATGTTGAGACTTTTGATCAAATCCTCCATGCGCTGGGCATTTTCTTCCACTTCGTCAATAACAAAAATAAGTTCTGGTACAATTCGGGCTTGATTGCGAATGCGATCGCCTAAGGCTTTTCTGATTTCACTTTTGTGCAAGGTGACTTGATTCAAAACGGCCTTCTTGTCCTTAGCGAGGGCCATGCTTATGAACACTTTGGCGATACTTAAATCGGGGCTCATTTGCACTTCGGTAATGGTAATGAATTCATTGCCTATGATTCCACGCTTGTCTCGAAGGAAAATATCGCTCAGCTCTTTCTGGATTAGTCTGCCGTATTTCTGTTGCCTCATCGTCATGGAACAAAGATACAAAAGTGCTAACAGCATTTATCCTCCTCAAAATTTGATTTATTTGCAGAAAAGAATCCACTGTGCTACGCTTTTTCAGATTTAATGATCCTTATCGCCTGCTTGTCGTTTTGATTTTGATGGTAGGGATGAGTATGCCCATTTTCATCCATCCGATGCCAATGACAGCCCAAGAATTGAAAGACATTGTTCTTGGTGAGCTACTCAACAGCGGGAAAATAATGTATATGCAAGTGGTTGACGATTCGCCCTGGGTAGCGGCATGGTTAGCCAAAGTTGTCGAATTAGTTATGGGCCGATCAATCTTCGGCCGACACTTCTTTGCCTTGCTAATCGCTTTTTTTCAAGCTGCTTTCTTTGCATTCATTTTAATACGAAATCGGGCGTACAATGAAAGTAATTATTTGCCTGCCTTTGTATTCGGGGTCATCTGTTTTTTTTCTTTCGATATGCTCTCTCTTTCGAGGGAACTTTTCGCTTCCACATTTTTATTGCTTGCCCTCAACAATATTTTTAAAGAGATTGAATTTAAAGTTCAACGCGATGAGATAGTTTTTAACATCGGTTTCTATTTAGGAATCGCTTCTTTATTTATTTTTAGTTATACCGTATTCTTGATTGGCTCGCTCGTGATTTTGTTTACGTTTGCACGCATCACTCTTCGCAAATCACTTCTATTAACTTTCGGCTTTGCATTCCCTCACCTTGTGCTTATTAGTGTTTATTATTTTCGAGATGGGTTGCCCGAATTCGTTCAAGATTTTTATGGCCCTAACTTTACTTTCCATTCCGTAAACTTGGTTTCTTGGAAATCAATCCTGTGGCTAAGTGGAGGAATCCTGGTGTTCCTTTTCTTCGCCTTAATAATGTTAAATCGTGAGGCGAGGTTCACCAAATATCAATCACAACTTTTGCAGGTGATGTTAATTTGGCTGGTAGTTAGTTTTATTGAAATTGTCTTCACCCGCGAATTAACGCCACACAGCTTTATCACATTTGTTCCTCCTTTAGCGTATTTCATCAGTCACTACATTTTATTGATCAGAAGGAAATGGATTGCTGAGTCCATGATGTGGATATTCCTGCTCTCAACAATTGGAATTAGTACGGCTTCACGGTTAAACAAAATAAAACAAGTCGACTACAGTGGCCTTTACCCCACATCCTCTAAGTACGAATCATTTATTAAAAAAAAGAAAATATTAGTGTTGGATAATGACCTTGGGATTTATAAGATCAACAAACCAGCCTCTTATTTTTTGAACTGGGATTTATCAAAGGCGATCTTAGAAGGACCTGATTATTTTGAAAACGTAATCTTTGTTCAAGATTCATTTGAAAAGGATAAGCCGGATATCATCATCGATGAAAAAGATTTGATGAAGAAATTTTTTGAGCGATTACCCGAAGTAAAAAAGCAGTACGAAAGATCGGGCTTTATCTACGTAAAAAAGATCCATCCATAGGCACGGAAATTTTTTAGATCACATCAAGTTTAAAATTCCTTTTTCCTTCGCTTCCAGAGTAGAGTGGCCCATCAAATATTTATCAATTGCGCGTGCAGCCTCTCTACCTTCACTGATCGCCCATACCACAAGACTTTGGCCTCTTCGCATATCGCCGGCAGAGAAAATCCCCTCGACAGAAGTCTGATAGTTGCTGCATTTAGCATTTCCGCGCTCATCATAATCGATGCCGAGTTGATCAAGCAAGCCATTGTGCTGAGGGTGAAGAAAGCCCATGGCGAGAAGTGCAAGTTCGCAAGGAATTTCTTTTTCCGTTCCAGGAATTTCTTTGAAAGAATTTCCTTTCCATTCAACCTCTACAATTTTCAATGCTTTAAGATTTCCATCCTTATCGCCAATAAATTCCTTGGTAACAATGCTCCATTGACGGTTACAACCTTCTTCATGCGAACTCGAGGTGCGTAAAATCATCGGCCAATTGGGCCAAGGCATAGCATCTGTGCGACCTACAGGAGGTTTAGATAAAATCTCAATTTGATTAACTGATTTTGCTCCATGTCTTATGGAAGTGCCTACGCAATCCGAACCGGTATCTCCTCCACCAATAACAAATACATTTTTATCGGTTGCCCAAATTTCTTCTTCATTTACTTTCTTTCCAGATACGCGTCTGTTTTGCTGAGTTAGAAAATCCATAGCGAAGTGAACGCCCTTTAAATTCCTTCCGGGGATTGGAAGATCGCGAGGAACGGTGGATCCACCGGTAAGTAAAATGACATCAAACTCATCGCGCAGTTGCTCAACGGAAATATTTACTCCAACATTGGCGTTAGTTTGAAACTTTACTCCTTCCTGAATCATCAAATTGATTCTTCGCTCAACAACTTGTTTGTCTAGCTTGAAATCAGGGATTCCATAGCGCAACAAACCACCGATTTCGTCCGATCGTTCAAACACAGTCACTGAATGTCCTGCTTGATTGAGTTGAGCGGCTGCAGCAAGTCCTGCAGGGCCAGAACCTACGATAGCAATTTTCTTATAAGTTTTATTAGCAGGCATGTGGGGAACTGCATATCCATTTTCAAATGCCTTTTCAATAATAGTCTTTTCAATGTACTCGATAGTAACAGCAGGTTTATTGATGCCGAGTACGCATGAAGCTTCGCAGGGTGCTGGACAAATACGGCCAGTAAATTCAGGAAAATTATTGGTGCTGGTCAAAATCTCGTATGCCAATTTCCAATTGCCTTGATAGACCGCATCGTTGAAATCAGGAATAATGTTTCCAAGAGGGCAACCGCTATGGCAAAACGGTGTGCCACAATCCATGCACCGTGCGGCCTGTTTGAACGAAATTGATTCGTTGATTGGGCCATCAACTTCATTATAATCTTTAATGCGTTCTTTGATGTCTCGCTTTTTTGGAAGGTCACGCTCAAATTCCAAAAAACCAGTTGGCTTTCCCATTCGTTCTGTTTAATGTGGTAAAATGAACTTTAAATTTAAATAAAATAACCTTTTGATTTTATGGTGCCTGGTTGCATTGAAGTTTCTTTTTACTTTGCAACCGTTTTCTAACTCCTTTATGCGCAAAAAAAAAAATTTTCTATTTCTGCTAATTCCAATTTTTATTTTGAATTCCTGCGGTCCAAAGAAGAAACCAGATGAAGCCATGGTTCCCCTAAGGGTGGTTCAGGTTCCTGCATTCAATGCCGACTCAGCCTATTATTTCATAGAGAAGCAAGTGAAGTTTGGTCCACGCGTTCCGAATACAAAAGCACATAATCAAACGGCCCAATATTTCATTAGCGAATTTAAAAAGAATGGGGCAGCCGTGATTGAGCAAGATTTTGATGTGGTCACCTGGGACAATCAAAAAGTTCAGCTTAAAAATATCATTGCGAGTTATAATCCCGATGCTAAAAAAAGAATTTTGCTTGCTGCACACTGGGACACGCGTCCTTATGCAGATAAAGACACCGAAAAGAAAAATGCGCCTTTTGACGGAGCTAACGATGGTGCAAGTGGTGCCGGTGTGCTGTTGGAAATTTCCAGGCTTCTGGGTCAAGGGAAAATGCCAACAGTTGGAGTGGATTTGATTTTATTTGATGGTGAGGATTGGGGAGAAGACTCAAGCACGGGCCAGAAAAGCTCCATTCAAATCCCAGAAGGTTATAAAGATTGGTGGTGTCTAGGTTCTCAATACTGGGCAAAGCATAAGCACGTAAAAAACTACTCCGCTTACTATGGAATATTACTAGATATGGTTGGAGCAAAGCACTCCCAATTTTTTCGCGAAGGTGGTTCTCTAGAATACGCTCCCACTGTTGTGGAAAAAGTTTGGAATACAGCTTCAAGGTTAGGGTATACCGATTATTTTGTCAAGACTAACGTTGGCGGAATTACCGATGACCACATCTTTATGAATGAGATGGGTAAAATTCCTACCGCCGATATTGTTCATTACCAAACTGGTGTCGGTTTCTTTGGTGACTATCATCACTCCACCAAAGACAATCTCTCTATTATCAGCAAAGAAACATTAGGTGCTGTAGGCAATACACTGATGAACGTGATTTACTACGAAGAATAGACTTAATTGTCTTCGCCTTCTGTCTTCTTTAATTCTTCATCCAGAATTTTCTGAAGCACTTGCTGCTGGCGCTCGTCAATAGTTTGGTTTGTCTTCGCCTGTTCTTTCATGAACTTGAACATGGCGTTCTTTTTAATTTCGTAAGCAATGAAAACGGTGTACTTGTTTTGTTTCTTATCGAAATATTTTTGTTCACCAATCTTTCGCAAGTCAGCAATGTTGGTGTTCATTACTTCGCGAACTAAGCTTTGAAATTTATCTTCAACACCAGCAGCTTGATCCTTTTGAGTTTGACCAAGATATTGATCGCTCACTTGTTTCATTGTGGTGTTTACTTGCCCCGCTAAAATTCCCTTAGCCTCAACATCGGCCTTGCTTCTGGCAACGTTGTCGGAAGAACTTTCTCCTTTCCCTGTGCCGCGAAAGAAGCGATTATTGGATTCGTAGGCGCTTCCTCGAAATGGTTCCTTCACTTTTTGCCCGAATGGACTTGAGCCACATGAACTAAGCGCCAATACAATGATTAGAGAAAAAATGAATGTCTTCATAGTCAAGTTATTTGTTTGCTAACGGTTGCATTAAAATTAAACGTAAATAAAATTAAATACGCTATTCAAGGTGTATTAAAAATTTTCATTTGGTAGTCTATCTCCAAAGTGGAAAATACAATCAATACTTCGTCAATAACCAAATTTTGTACCAATACCACTTGCCTTATTGCAAAATAAAAACTGAACCATTGCAGTAAATTTGCCGTATTAGTAAAGGAAATAGTGCAGTTGAAATAGATTTTTAAGCTTATGCAAGAAGTATATATTATAGGGAATCCTGGTTTTACAGAACTCTTGAATAGAGAGCTTCATGATAATTCTTGTTACATCCGCGGCCAGGCAACTGTGGAAGTTCCTGACAAGGACGTGCAGCTTTATTGGATTGCTGATCGCAAAAGCTTACACAAATTTAAAAGAGCAGTAGGTGCTGACCTCGTTTGGAAATACAGATTGAATTTTTATTTCGACTTGGAGAAATTTACATTGGAGTCTTCAGACCAAACTGAAGAATGGAGTGCAGATGAAAAAGCGCTGATGAGAAAAGTAATGCGATCAATGGCAGCTTAGTTCTTTTGACTAAAGACAATCAACTGCCAACGGAAGGCCCACTTCCATTTTAATTCATAGTTTTTTATTCCAGCTTTTTCAAGGATTGATTTTAATTCACTTCGGGTAAACGAACGAAGCACCGACAGCGGTGCGTCAAATTTTACCATTGAGGATTTTGAAAATAGGTAAGTCAACCATTTGATGGAGTAATATGCAAATGGATGACGGTGAATGTCATTCACAATAATTCCAATTCTTGCTTGTTTTTTCAATGAAGAAAAAAAATTGATCAACTCCTCATCTGAAAAATGATGAAGGAAGAGTGTGGCAATGACAACGTCAAAATTTAGCGACCGGAATTCATTTGAAAAAATATTCAATGCTTCAAACTTGACGTGGGTGAAGTTGTCAGAATGATTTTTAGCATATTCAACAATGTGAGGATTTGCGTCGATTCCGGTTAGCCGTATGTTTTTATTTTGATGACTGGCTTTCCTGGCGATTAGCCGAAGCATCTCTCCGCTCCCACAACCGAGATCTGCAATGGAGATAGACTGTTCCTTTGGAATTTCAGTCCAGACTTTTTCAATGGCATTTAACGTAACAGCATTTCCTCCTAACCATTGATTGATAAAATCCAGTTCGCGAAGTGTTTGAAAAACAACTTTGTCGTGAAAGTTAAGATCATCCATAATCTCCACATCTTTACTTCGCTGATAAAATGAGACAGCCATCTCAATGATTTTCAATTTGCAATAACATGCTCTCCATCGTTAGGCCGGGGCCAAACGCGAAACTTAAAATATTTTTGTTTTGGTCTTTGTCACTTAGTTCTTCGCATATTTCTTGTAACACAAAGAGAACGGTGGGTGATGACATGTTTCCATACCTTTTTAGTATTTCATAGGCATGACGATTTGAATTTTTGCTGATGTTCAATTCTTGTTCAATTACTTCCAGGATTTTTTTTCCACCCGGGTGAATAGCGAAGTAAGAGACGTCAGATAAATTTTGAGATATTCGTTCAAGTAGCGACTTGGTTAGTTTTTTTATTCCACTCCGAATCACATCAGGTACATAGCTTGACAGTTTCATTTCAAATCCCCAATCACCGATCGTCCACGCCATATCTTGTTCCCCTTCGGTCGCGAGGTCGCAGTGAAAAGCCGTTGGTTTTAAATTAATTCCTTTTCTAGGCTGTGCCTCTACCAAGAGAGCTGCACTGCCATCAGCAAAGAGTGCATTGGCCAACATGTTGTTTTCTGTATTTTGTTTTTGAAAATGAATGGTACAAAGTTCTGTGCAAACCATTAACACTTTTGCATTTTGTTCACTCGAGCAAAGCAAATCAGCTAA
>Ga0207155_1050_pt1 | contig 29859 bp, 32 predicted proteins | sample Alteio_BWMinHeat_26_FD_153515 | JGI IMG/M metagenome (GOLD analysis project Ga0207155, IMG submission 153515) | Enriched cells from forest soil in Barre Woods Harvard Forest LTER site, Petersham, Massachusetts, United States -... | ecosystem: Environmental > Terrestrial > Soil > Temperate forest >... | reverse complement strand
TACAATCTCAAAAGGATATTTTTGTAGAGGCTGAACCGATAGAGGGCTTTCCGAAACTCTACAACTTCTTCAATCAGAATCTAAAATATCCCGAATCAAATTTGAAAGATAAAATCGAAGGAGTTGAGATAGTTTCTTTCGTGATTGATGAGAATGGAAATGTGGGTAATCCGAAGGTTATTCAATCGCTCGGCAGATCATTTGACGAAGAAGCAATGCGATTGATCAATGCAATGCCTAAATGGAAGCCAGCTGCACTTAACAGCCGACCAGTTCCGAGCAAATTGTCAATGCCATTTACATTCAGTATCAGCAAATAATTTCAAATTGATAATTCAGCATTCAATCTTGAATTCAAACAAATGAGAAAAATATTTTTAACGCTACTCTTACTTAACATTGCGCTGACTTCGTTTGGGCAATTCACAAAGAAGAATAGCGCTAAACTTTCAGGTGATGAAATTACTTTTGTCACGTGGGCAAATATCGATTCAGATACTTTACCCGAAGCTATCACATTGATCAAAAAGGGAAATTTTTCTCGTTTGTACGCGACTAAGTTTTTCAATATCCAGACTGACACAACTTTGCTTGCTGATTCAATTGCTTCAACCTCACCTCCTACCCTTCTTGACTGGGATGGCGACCATCTTCTTGACTTCGCATTTGCCACATCAGGCACGCAAAACACACTACTGTTGATCAACAAGGGAAACCTATCCTTTATTAAAAGTAAAACGTCCATAGGTTCAGAATCCATTTCAAAGATTGAATTAGCCAATTTAACAAACGATGAAACTCGTCAATTCATTTTGCAGAAAAGCTCTGGCGGTTGGTCTGTGTTTACCCAAAAGGAAAACAATTTCAAGCTCGTCATCGATTCAACTTTGAGCATTACCGATTTTAAAAGCGTCGATCTTGACGGCAATGGCTACAACGATTTGGTGCTAAGTGGTGAAGACTTAAATGGAAAACCTTATTTCAAAATCTATGAGTTAATGGACTCATTGAAAATTCTCAGAACGATCAATCTTCCAGACACAATTAATGGAACGATTTCGATTGCAGATTTGAACGATGACGGCTTTTTTGATTTGATTGTGGCCGGGAAAAACAAATTGGGAAAAAACCACCATTCACAGCTACTTTAATCAAGATTCACTATTTGTTCGAGGGAATGAATACCCATCTCTCTCAAATTCAAAAATTATGCTGGCTGATTTCGATTCTGATGGAAAGACAGATTACGTAGTACTTGGTGTCGATGGAAATAATCAGGCTGCACATTGGATAAAAACGTCAGTTGGAGATTCGATCGCACTACCAACACAAAATGTAATTATTTCTTCTTATGGAGACTACGATAGAGATGGTGATCTGGATTTAATGCTCGCGACTGACACTTTAGGAATTGTCGTATATGAAAACACTGTCGTAAAAAATTTAGCTCCTCGTATGGACAATGACTTGATGAGCGTATTAATTTTCAAACGGCTTTTCATGACCTGGAATGATGCCCTCGACGATCACACAAATCCATTGTCGCTCACTTATGACCTTCATCTGCTTCATTCCGGAAAAGAAATTATTAATGGAGAATTTGATTTGCAAAAAGGGTTGCGTCAAACCTTCCGCTATGGAAACCTTACTACAAATAATTTCTACCTGATGAAAAAATCGGGCGGAGTTGATGACTTTTCCTTCCACATCGAAGCAATCGATAATTCACTTTATGCACGTGAAATTTCAGTATTGGTTGGTGGTGTAGGAAATGCTAGTACTGGCAGAGCCTGTAATCCAAAATTAAGCTATCAAAATGTTACCGTGTGTAATGATAAACCCGTAATCGTTACGGTTGCCCAACCGGTCTTGTGGTTTTCATTCGAGAGAGGATTTATGGGAAAATCCTCAAGCATTAAAGTGCCGGCTGTATCCGATACAGTGTTCTCAGTTCAAACTCCAATCAAGTGCGATGGCACAATAAGCATTTATGTTATCCTGAGAACTCATACTGACACTGTTCGTTTAAAACAAAATTTCACCAACTGTGAAAATACATCACTCACATTTACAGTGGCGAGTGAATGGAAGAATGTAATCTGGAAAGATCAGCAAGGAAGTTCAAAAGGATCAGGTAATTCTCTTGTCTACACGATTTCAAAAGATGAAAAAATTACGGGCATTGGATCAAATTCCAATGGATGCTTCATCAAGCAAGCGGAAAACATAAAACTCAGCAAGCCTACTTTAGTTTTGGATGGCACAGACTATCGAATGATGAATGGAAGCAGCGTTATACTGGGCGCATCCGGAGCGGAGACCTATTCATGGCAGCCCTCCACTGGCTTGGATAATGCATCGTCTTCGCATCCAATCGCTTCGCCTGAGCAAACCACAGCCTACACACTGACGGGATACGATTCATTAGGATGCTCAACTCAAGCAAAAGTTTTGGTCGAAGTATTCAATAGCGCATTTGTTCCCAACTTATTTTCCCCCAACAATGACGGAAAAAATGATGAGCTTAAAATATATGGGCTTTCGGGCGCTCATGATTTCCGCTTTTCTGTTTACAATCGAGAAGGAAGCACGGTTTATGAATCGACCGATTGGATGAATGTAAACTGGGACGGAACAAAAAATGGAATGCAACAACCATCGGGACTTTACTATTGGAAAGTGGAAGGCTCATTTGCTAATGGCCAACCTTTGAAGCTAAACGAAAAAACAAAAGGCTCTGTATTGCTCGTTCGCTAAAGCATGATCTTACGTTTTTCAATCACAGCATTTCTAATTTTAGTCTTCACGGTTGTTCACGGTCAATACTTTCAGTTCAGCCAATACAATTTTTCCAATCAGCGTGTGAACCCAGCATGGGTTGGGATGACACGTTATGCATCCACAGAAATTCTTTCTCGAACACAAAAAACCGGCGGAGACTTTAACATCAGCAGCAATTTCATTTCAGCATCTTACCCTCTCATCAATGCAAGCACCGGTCGGTCTTGGTCAGGAATTGGGGTAACATTACTTGACGATCGCTCGGGTGGAATTTTCAGTACACAAGAGGCAGGATTTACTTATGCAGCGAATGTACGACTAGCTCGGTTTCAGGTTCTATCATTTGGTGTGAAGGCTCTTTATCAATCGAGGAGATTAAGCACAGATGGTTTTTACACGGGCAATCAATTTGTTCCTGATCGTGGGTTTGATGGAAGCATATCCTCGGGAGAACCATCAGGAGTTTTGCAAAGTAGTTACACCACGTTCAGCACAGGCATGCAATTTCTTAAGACCGATCGAGTTGGAAATCTCTCTTCTTATTGGGGAATTTCACTTTTCGATTTAAACCACCCTGAAGATCTTTATTTCAAAACAAATACATCTTTGTCTTCAACGTTAGTAGTTAATGGCGGATTTGAATTATATCGTTACAACGCGCTGGCTGTATTTCCAGAAATTCTTTATACAGGGAGCAGCGGCAATCACCTATTCAATATAGGTGCGCGATTTCAATATGACTTACAAAATCCGAAAGATCATATCAACATCTTGACGAAATATGTTCCAGGCCGTTCGGGAATTATTGGCTTTCAACTCGACCGTGAAATTTTTGCATTAGGCATAAGCTATGACTTTCCTGTATTCACTACCAATGTTGGAAACCTTGGTGCATTGGAGGTTGGATTGATTTTACGAAAGTTAGTCAACCCAAAATCACGGAGCAGAACAACTGCCTCAAAAAAGAAAACACCCACCAAACCTGGAAGCAATGGTATGGTGCATGCACCAAAGATAAAACCAGTTGAGAAGAAGATAGCTTCTCCAAAAGACTCCTTGCAAATCAATACTCCTTCAGAAATTGAAATTGTAAAAAATGATTCGCTTCCTACCAACGGAAATGCCCAGGCTGGTAAAATAAAATCCGAACCTTTCTTAGTGGAAAAGATTACGCTCCGTTTTCATTTCGAGTTCAATTCTGTTGATCTCGATGATGAAACAGAAGATTTTCTTTCCAACCTTGAAACTACATTGAGAGAAGATCCAAGAATAAAATTGAAAGTGACTGGGCATACGGATAATGTAGGAAATGAAAAATTCAATCAACGCTTGTCAGTAAAGCGTGCTCAAACAGTAAAAGATTTTTTGGTGAAGAAAGGGATTGATCCTTCAAGGATTGAAGTAGACGGAAAAGGTTGGAGTGAACCTATTGATAACAATGATACAGATGAAGGCCGTTCAAAAAATAGGCGAGTGGAAATTGCTGTGATGCGTGAAACGGCCGCGATGCAAAAATAACAGCTTAAAATACCATTGCTAATTTCTGAGGGAACTCGTCCTTGAAATTACTTTAAGCTACATTTGCATTTCATGCAATTACCTCATAAAGCAGGCTTCGTCAGCATTATCGGCAAACCCAATGTGGGCAAAAGCAGCCTAATGAACAAATTGGTGGGCGAGAATTTATCCATTATCACTGCCAAGGCACAAACCACCCGCCATCGCATCATGGGTATTTTGAACGGTGACGATTTTCAGATTGTATATTCCGATACACCCGGCCTGCTCGAACCGAAGTACGAATTGCAAAAGGCCATGATGAACTATGTAAAGGTTTCATTGGAGGATGCCGATCTCATATTACTAATCGTTGAATTGGGAGAAAAATATGACGAACAACTTTTAGAGCGATTCAAAAAATTTAAAACTCCGATCGTTTTGTTGATTAATAAAATCGATCTTGGAAAAGGCTCACAAGTCAATGACAAGATCGAATACTGGCGAGATCTGATCAAGCCAGAATCGATCATTCCAGTTTCAGCTAAAACGGGAGAGAATCTTGATCAGGTTTTAACAACAATCAAAAAATATTTACCTGAACATCCTGGCTATTACCCAAAAGATGACCTGACCGATCGCAGCGAGCGTTTCTTTGCAGCTGAAATTATTCGAGAAAAAATATTTCTCAACTATGAGCAAGAAATCCCTTACAGTTCGGAAGTCAGTATTGAATCGTTTAAAGAAGAGAAAGAAATCATTCGTATTCGAGCTACCATTTTTGTAGAGCGTGATTCACAAAAAGGAATATTAATCGGAAAAGCAGGAAGCTCCTTGAAGAAAGTGGGAACAGAGGCCAGAAAGGATTTAGAAAAGTTTTTTGGAAAGAAAATATTCCTGGAAACCCACGTAAAGGTGGCCGACAACTGGCGCAAAGAAAATTTGAAACTAAAACACTTCGGTTATCTCGAATAAATTCGTGCTAAGACCTAAGTCCCAATGCCTAACTCCTAAATTGTTACCTTTGAGGTTCTAATTACCTGGAACACTGAAATCATGGCCAATATCGTAGCAATTGTAGGCAGACCCAACGTTGGCAAATCAACTTTCTTTAATCGTTTGGTGAAGCAACGGCAAGCCATCATGGATGACATGCCGGGCGTGACACGCGATCGTCATTATGGCTACGCAGAATGGACAGGAAAATTTTTCACCATTATCGACACTGGGGGATACGTTACCGGATCGGACGATAAATTTGAATCGCAAATCCGCAAGCAAGTAGAGATGGCCTTGGAAGAATGCTCTGCTGTGATCTTCATGGTCGATTGCCAGCAAGGACTTACCGGTTATGATCAGGAATTCGCCAACATCATTCGCAAGTCGAAGAAGCCCGTTTTCATTGCAGCCAACAAGGCCGATACCCCACAGAAGACAATGCTGGGCAACGAATTCTATGAACTGGGAATGGGCGAAGTATATCCTATTTCATCAGAAAATGGATCGGGCACAGGAGAGTTGCTAGATGAACTAGTTAAAATTTTTCCTTCCGAAGGCGTTGAAGACCCTGATGCGGGTATTGCTAAGATTGCAATTCTTGGACGACCTAATGTAGGCAAGTCGTCTCTATTGAATGTATTGTTAGGCACCGATCGGAGTATTGTAACGGATGAAGCCGGCACCACGCGTGATGCCATTCACTCGCGTTATAAAATGTATGGTAATGATTTTATTTTGATTGATACGGCAGGCATTCGGAAGAAATCAAAGCTTATGGCCGATGTGGAATTTTATTCCGTACTACGGTCACTTCATGCACTGGAGGAATGCGACGTGTGCGTTGTCGTGATTGATGCTCAGCGCGGGTTAGAGTCGCAAGACGTCAACATCATCAGCTTGGCGCAAAAGCAGGGGAAGGGCATCGTGATCATGGTAAACAAATGGGACCTGATGGAGAAAGACAGCAAGACTTCTGACAAAATCAAGAAAGAGATGATGGAGAAGATTGCACCCATTAGCTATGTTCCCATTCTTTTCGCCTCTGCCCTTACCAAACAAAGAATCTTTCAGGTAATGGAGAAGGCGGTAGAGGTCTTTCGCAACAAAACCAAGAAGGTGCCCACCTCAGCACTCAACGATGCTATGCTTCCGGAGATCGCGCATTACCCTCCTCCGGCAATCAAAGGAAAGCTGATCCAAATCAAGTACATAACTCAGGTCGCTGCCAAGACACCGACCTTTGCATTTTTCTGCAATTTGCCTCAATACATTCAAGAATCGTACGTCCGCTTTCTAGAAAATAGGCTTCGTGAGAAGTTTGACTTTGAGGGAACCCCTGTTCGTCTATTTTTTAGGAAAAAATAACTGCGAACGGTTGTTGGCGGATCTTTAAGACCTAATTTTTGACGATTATTAATTTTTTTTCACTTATTCGCTTAAAATCGAACGTTTAGCTTATATTTGCGGGCAAATTTATAACCTGTAAACTATGAAAAAATTGTTCGCGCTAATGATGGTAACTGGCTTTGCCGTTGCATTTGTAGCTTGTGGCGGCAAGAAAGCCGTTGACACTGAAAAGTTAAAAGCTGATTCAATTGCTAAGGCTGACTCCATCGCCAAAGTAGAAGCTGAAGCTGCTGCTGTAAAAGCAAAAGCAGACTCTGCTGCAAAAGCAGACTCTGTAGCAAAAGCCGCTTCAGAAAAAAAGAAGTAATCTCTAATAACAAGAGATTTTCCCGGGAAGGCTTTAGAAAAACTAAAGCCTTTTTCTTTTCCCCATGGATCAAAAAAAAGTTGAAAGCATTTTAAGTCAACATATCCCAGCCGAAGCTGTCAATTATTGCACCGCGCTTTGGCAAGAGCTCCCCTTCAACTTTAAACTTCGCAAGAGCCGCCTTTCAAAAGTAGGTGACTTCACTTGCCGATCTGGCCAGTCGCCACAAATCACAGTCAACAGCGACCTTCATGCCTTTCTCTTTTTAATGACTTATGTTCATGAAGTCGCACACCTTCGGGTACACAAGGCTTTAGGATTTAAAGCCGAGGCACATGGTGAGGATTGGAGGGCAACTTTCCAAACCTTGATGGCCCCTCTGCTTAGGATCGAAATTTTTCCTGAACCATTACTGACTGGACTAAAAAAACACATGGCTTCACCGAGAGCTTCCAGCTTTTCTGATGCTGAGCTTACGCATTTATTCCGTTTACAAAATGAGCGGGAGAAAAATGCAGTTCTCCTTTCGCAGATTCCTGAAGGCAGCATCTTTCATTTGCACGGGCGATGGTTTAAAAAAGGCAAGCTAAGAAGAACAAGAGTGCTCTGCAGTGAAATGAAAACAAGAAGGCAATACTTGGTTCCTGTGGATGCTGCTGTGAGTAATGCGCAGCTGGCATTACTTTGAATCTGTAACGATCAGGCATCTGACGCCTCACTTATTTAAAGCACAAATTACTTTTGGCTGATCGCCTTTCTTACACTTCCAAATTGCTTTAAAAGGGCCTGCGCCTTTTTCTCACCAACTTTTAGTTCTTCCATAATCATTCGAATACCTCTGTCAATCAATTTATCATTGGTAAGTTGCATGTCCACCATTTTGTTTCCCTTTACTCTTCCTAGTTGAATCATGGTTGCCGTAGAGATCATATTGAGGATTAGTTTTTGCGCAGTTCCGGCTTTCATTCGCGTGCTGCCTGTAACAAACTCTGGTCCTACCACAACTTCAATAGGGTAATCCACATTTTTAGCTAGATCGCTGCCGGCATTGCAAGTGATACAGGCTGTCTCAATTTTTTTCTTGCGCGCTTCTTTAACTCCTCCAATTACGTAAGGTGTTCTTCCAGAGGCAGCGATACCGATGACAAAGTCCTCCTTGCTGATCTTATGCTTTTGTAAATCTTTCCAAGCTTGTTTCGGATCATCTTCCGCGTGCTCCACAGCCTTGCGTATGGCCTTGTCGCCGCCGGCAATTAATCCAATCACTTTGCCTTGAGCCATTCCAAATGTTGGCGGTATTTCAGAGGCATCTACGACACCCAACCGGCCGCTTGTACCAGCCCCAATGTAAAAGAGCCTTCCACCTTTCTTCATTTTCCCAACAACTGCCTTGACAAGGATTTCAATCTGGGGAATAATCTTTTCAATTACTACAGGCACGCGCTTGTCTTCGCGATTTATGTTGGAGAGTAACTCACCAACTGGCATCGATTCAAGGTTGGAGTACAGTGAAGATGATTCAGTGGTCTTCATTATTTAAATACTTGAATGTCAATTGGACATTCAAGTCTTATAAATCCTTCTGGTGAAACAACGTAAGGCCGGCAATAGGGCCTTCCAAAATATTTTTCACCGTGATACCCTTATCATTGGCAACTTGACGAACTACATCGCTGAAATAAAAACCAATGGACCCAGTGAAATGTACTTTCAGGTTCTTATAGTTTTCATATTTCATCACGTTGTTCTCAAAGAAATCTGAAAAACTTTGATAGGCCAATTGGTAGCAATACGGTTCTTTCAGGTGTTGAAAGATGAATTTAGCAAAACTGGCAAGATAAGCCCCTGGTTTTTCCTGTTGATAAACCTTTTCCAAAACTTCTTCGCGGCTCGATGGAAAACGTGCATGAAATTGTTTAGCCAAACTCTCTGGCATCTCCTTCCTGAAATAATCAAAGATCAATTGCATGCCCATATAAGTACCTGATCCTTCATCGGCCAATATCCATCCCAAGTTGGCTACGTTGTCCGTAATTTTTTCTCCGTCATACAGGCAAGAGTTTGAGCCTGTACCCAGAATGCAAGCAATGCCCGGCTCATGTCCGCACAAGGCGCGTGCTGCAGCTAACAAGTCCCAACCAACCTCAATGCTGGCTTTAGGAAAATATTTCAAGAAAACCGTCTGGATGCTTTGCACATTCTTCTCAGACGATACACCCGTTCCGTAATAAAATATTTTAGAAACGTCCTCCGTGACTTGCGGCAAGAGTGACTCTTCCGTAATTTTTCTGAGATGGTCGATCGGTTGATAATAAGGATTAAATCCTGCGCTATTGGCCTGGCCAATGGATCCATCTTTTTTTAGCAATCGCCAATCAATTTTGGAACCTCCGCTATCAGCAACAATGATCATTTATGTTTTGATTTCTGGTTAGTCATTTGGGCGGCAAATTACAAACTCTCTACTTCTCTGAAAACCCTGCACGATAAAGTTTGCTATTTTCACTGTATGAAATCAATCCTTCTTACGGTAATAATTCTAATTGGTCAGTGTGCTTTTGCACAGAACCTCATGTTTGTGTTTTTACATCTCAAGGCTGACAAGGCTGAGCTACCCAAAGAGCAAGTCGATAAAATTATGGAAGGCCACATGGCTAATATCCAAAAAATGGCAAAAGAGGGAAAACTTTTAGTGGCCGGCCCTTTCGAAGGAGGTGGAGGGATTTTCATTTTCAATTCATCAACTGCGAATGAAGTGATACAATGGTTGAATGATGATCCGGGTGTGAAAGCACAGCGGTGGAATGTGGAGATACAACCCTATCACTGGCGCATAGGCCAGCCTAGGTTAGTGCAAGAACCAATTGAGATGACCAACTATCAATTCATTCGATTTACGCCTTACATCGCTAAATTCAATATCAATGATGTGCCCGAACTACTTAAGAAACATGATGACTACCTTAAGGAAATTCAAAAGACTGGTAATGTAGTTGCTGAAGGAACTTTTGGAGACACTGAAGGAGGCATTCTTGTGATCAAGGGCGATTTGAATAAAACCGTTATCGAGTCAGACCCTGCCGTTCACGAGGGCCTTTTAGAAATAGAAATTAAAAAATGGTTTGTTGCCCGAGGGGCGTTCGGAGAAAAACAATAATTGTTATTCAGCAACCACCACTGCTAATTTCTTTCCATCGCTACTTATTGCTATGCGGGTAATGTCCTTCAATAACTCTGCTCCTGAACTTACCTGAACATCTTTCCAAGTCCTGCTCTTTTTTGGGTCCATCCACACTATTTTGTTGCCATCGCTGAAAAATATTTTCCCGTCAGGCGACCAACACATGTCCTCCTCACCGGAGGGAGTTGCCGTGATTACGCTAATAACTGACTTTCTAGGATCATATTTTTTGATGAACCATTTACTCTCCGTGACCTTATGTACAAAACTGAAAGCATTTTCATTGGGAACTTTATGCAACGAGCGTCCGATGTTTTCTGCAAGTATAGTGTCTGCTTTTGTGGGAAGCCGTAAGTAATGAAGGGTATTTGGCTTATTCTCTTTGCCCAAAATGAATAACGCCAGATGGCTGTTGTCAGCCCAAACATGATAACCTACAATCATATTGTCGATAATGTTTAAAGGTTCACCTCCCTCAATCGGATACTTACCCAAGTCTTGAGCTCCATTATCTCGTTGGATGATACATGAAATAAATTGCTTGTCGAGTGTAAGCGTTGGCGAATATTCGCGCTCAAGAGTATTTGTCAACGATTTGGTCTCACCTGTTTTGTAATTGTAGTACTTAATATCTGATCTGCCTTCGTCATTGAACGATGCATAATAAATGATAGGCAGATCGGTGTGGAATGAGGGCTGATTATCGTATCCCTCGTGATTCGTAATATTCTTAGGGTTTGATATGGTTATGCTTTCCTTTAGGATGCTTAAATCAAAAAGAAAAATTTCTGATGCGGCTTGGCCAAATGATTTGCAGGTTATCAGAAAACAAACAACAAACATTGATTTACCCATAACACATCGATTTTGCACAAAGTAGAGAAATCAGTTTAGAAATGAAAGTGCTTATTAGGCGCTAGATTTGTTGTTATGTTTGTTAAGGCTTTTGGATCGATTAACTTTTAGATTGCCGAACAAAAACAGAACTGGATGAATGATTATGATGCAGTGATAATTGGCGCGGGCCCTATCGGGTTAGCGTGTGGAATCGAATTGAAAAAAGCTGGGTTAAATTATCTGATCATCGAAAAAGGATGTCTGGTCAACTCGCTTTATCACTATCCAATGAACATGACATTTTTTTCTACTTCCGATAGGCTTGAAATTGGTGAGGTTCCATTCATTTCCAACAATCCTAAGCCGGCTCGTGTAGAAGCGTTGGAATATTATCGCAGAGTTTGTTCGAGTTGGGAATTGAACGTTCGGCTTTACGAAAAAGTGAAAGAAGTAAAAGAATCTGACGAAGGATTTTCAATTACTACAACGAAAGGAAAATATACTTCGCGTTCAGTGATTTTGGCATTGGGGTTTTATGATTTGCCTTACTTATTAAATGTGCCTGGGGAAAATCTCCCGAAAGTAAAACACTATTACGATGAGCCACATCCATATTATCGTCAGAAAGTGGCGGTGATTGGTGCAGCTAATTCTGCTGTGGACGTGGCACTTGAAACCTGGCGAAAAGGTGCAGAGGTTACCATGATCATTCGAGAGTCAGAAATAAGAGACAGCGTAAAATATTGGGTGAAGCCAGATATTGAAAACAGAATCAAAGAAGGATCTGTCACAGCATACTTCAATTCTTCAGTAACACGAATCAATGAAACGCAAATAGAAATTCAAACTCCCGAGGGAAACAAAACATTAGACAATGATTTTGTGATGGCAATGACAGGCTACCAGCCTCCATTTGATTTTATGGAGAGTATGGGAATTCAGTTTCATAACGATGAATTCCACACACCTGTTTATAACGAGCAAAATATGGAGACAAATGTTGCCAAACTCTATCTCGCTGGTGTTGTTTGTGGAGGCTTAAAAACCAATAAATGGTTTATCGAAAATTCGCGCGATCACGCTAAACTGATTGTTAAAGACTTGACAGGTTCATCTCGTTAGTTAGTCTTCGGGTCACTCAAAGGTGGCCAGGCGACTCAGGAAATTTCAAGAATGTAATATGCCTTGCTTCTCTAACTCTTCAATAAAGACTAAATTCTCTTCACAGATCGTTTCGGGAACAAACACAAAGCGTTTATCATAAATCTGTGAACCTACATAGTAACTCACCCAATACTCATTGTTAAGGTGAAATACTTTTGAATCAATCGGTTCAATTAACATGTTACTCTTTGCAGGAACAGTTTGCAGGAAATGACGCAACACCGACGTGCGCTGTTCCTCACCATCTTTCTCACCATAACCTCGACTTACCACAAGCGTATTGTCAATTTCGAATTCGTTGTTATTGATCAAATACACTTTCCACTCGTCTTGATTGAGCAAATTCTTTTCGCGTGCTACGGCTAATGTCACGTTCTTTACTTCCGGTATCTCGATATCCTTCTTCATTGCAATTGCATTTCAAATTGAGAAGCAATTTTCTGTTTTAGAATTTGCTTCACTTTTTCCATATCCTGATCTGAATTTAATTCTTTTTTTAGTGAGGTGACAGACTTGTCTTGTATGCCGCAAGGCACGATGTGATTGAAATAGCTGAGATCGGTGTTCACATTCATTGCTAACCCGTGCATTGTTACCCATCGGCTAGTTTTCACGCCCATCGCACAAATTTTTCTCGCCTTTCGCGAGTCATCGACATCCAACCAAACTCCGGTCATTCCCTTAATTCGTCCGGCATCAATGTTAAATTCATTCAGCGTTAAAATCACTGACTCCTCAAGCGTTCGCATGTATTGATGAATGTCGGTGAAAAAATTTTCTAGATCAATTATCGGGTAAGCTACCAATTGCCCAGGGCCATGGTAAGTAATGTCTCCTCCCCGATTGATTTGATGATAGCTTGCACCGATCAATGAAAGACTTTCAACAGGGAGAACCAAATTTTTTTCATCGCCACTTTTGCCAATAGTGAAGACGTGAGGATGCTCGCAGAAAAGCAAATAGTTGTTGGTTGTTCGTTGTTCGTTGTTCGAAAGATTTCGATTCTCCGATTTTACAGCAAGTATTTTATTAAACAAATCAGTTTGATAGTCCCAGGCTTTTTGATAGTCCATCAAGCCGAGATCAATGAATTGAGTTTGTTTGTTGAGAACGTTATTCATTAGGTGATTCGCTTAACAAACTCTCTTAAGGAAAGATTAGTTTCCTTTCACCTTGGCCAGCTCGCCTTTAACAAAATTAACAGCTTCAACAGGATCCGGATCGATTCCATTTTCTTTAGCGAGATAGTACGAAATCCAGTCAGTGAGGTGGATCAAGTAATAATATTGCTCAAGCAACGAAGCGCCTTCTGCTACAATATCGATGATAGGATTAGACCGTTTTTCAAATATCTCGCGGCAAATCTCCATCCTTTTTTCTACACGTTCGTGATCATGATCGGAGTATAGATAAATCACTTGTGATTGTTGCAGAACATTTTCAGGAAATTGCCAGCCCACAATCTCGTTGTGATTCATCTCCGGAAATGTATTGACGTGTGCCATTTGCTTCGCGTTTTCATTGATCTGATTTTGAAAACGCACGGCCATCGACTTCAAGCGCTCATCACAATAAATGATCGGCAGCTTACCACGTAATTTTTTAGCGATCAACTCAGCTTCGGATTGAATGGCTTTCTCTCCACGATCCAAGTATTCAATTGAATTTTCTGTTTCTTTAATAAAAGCTGCACCAATCAAGTTGGTGTGATACAAAGCATAAAGCAAGGAGATCATCAGGTAGCCCAACTGCGCACGTGCAGTGCCTGTTCCATTCGGAATTTGGATATAGAATAAATTGTATTCTTTTGCCATCTCTAGCAACTTCCCACCTGATGTAACACAAATAATGTGGGCTCTCTTTAGCATACCTTTGTGAACAGCTGCTAATGTCTCTTCCGTATCTCCGGTATACGAACAGGCAATGAATAGCGTATGCGGACTCACAAATTGCGGAATATTATATCCTTTCGAAACCGTGATGGATATTGGCACACGACCAAAAGTGAGAGACTCCACAAGGTTCGCACCAATACCTGAAGCGCCCATGCCGGTGATAAGGATATTGCGTATGTCGCTGCCGGGTCGAACTAAATCCACAGACTGGCCAAGTTTTATGGCGTGGGCCAACTGCTGTGTAAAACCTTCAATGAGTTTCTTCATTCTTGTTCTTAACTTTATTTCGCAAAGGTAAAACAAAGGTGAGCGATAAAATAAAAAAAGGCAAGGAAGGTGAAGCGTTAGCCGCTGATTTTTTGGTGGAGAAAGGCTTTGAGATCGTTGCAAGAAACTATCGGCACAGGAGATCGGAAATCGATTTGATCGTGAAGAAAAACAATTGGCTCATTTTTGTAGAAGTAAAGATGCGCAGTTCGGATGCTTACGGTTACCCTGAAGATTTTGTGGATTATAAAAAAGCAAAAAATATTATTGACGGAGCGGAAGAATATACTCACCAACAAAATTGGCAAGGCAACGTTCGCTATGATATTGTTTCCATTCGCGACCAGCACGGAGAAAAAGAAATTGTTCATATTGAGGATGCGTTTTATTAACCCTCACCCTTCCCTCTCCCTAGGGAGAGGGTGTCCGAGGAACGAGGACGGGTGAGGGATGAGAATTAAAAATAAAAAACAATGGGAAAGAAAATCAAACAAGTAGATGCTTACATCGCCAAGTCGGCCGACTTTGCTAAACCGATTCTCACTCATCTTCGCGAGCTTGTTCACAAGGCCTGCCCAGAAGCCCAAGAGGTGATCAAATGGGGATTCCCGAATTTCGATTACAAAGGAGTGATGTGCAGTATGGCTGCATTCAAGCAGCATTGCTCCTTTGGGTTTTGGAAAGGTTCGTTCATGAACGATTCGAAAAAAATTCTGCAGCCTGCCGACAAAGGAAGTATGGGCAACTTTGATCGCATCACTTCATTAAAAGATTTGCCTTCAGACAAAATTCTCCTGGACTTCATCAAACAAGCGGCCGATCTCAATGAGAGAGGAGTAAAACGAAAAGTCAAAGTAACGCCAAGAGGTTCCAAAACCATTGATACACCCGACTACTTCGCAAAAGCGCTGAGGAAAAATAAAATCGCGGAAGAGATTTTTGAAAACTTTGCTTATTCACATCGCAAAGAATACGTCATGTGGTTTGAAGAAGCGAAAACCGAAGAGACGCGTAACAAACGCATCGCACAAGCTATCGAGTGGATCAGTGAGGGCAAAGGAAGGAATTGGAAGTACGAGAAGAAAAGTAGTAAGGTGGAGTAATAAATTAAATAGTTATAGCTGAACCATAGAAATGGATCTCGCCAATTCTAAGAACAGATATATACAATGCAGCGATATTATATTTTAGAAGGACTGTTTTTACTATTAGGACTTGCGCTATTAGTGACTATTGTAAAATATCCAAAAGACGTTCTCGTGAAACTGCCTCTTGAAATCATTAAGGCCTTATTCAGGCGAATTTGGTGGTTTGATTTTACAGACGATGACGATAAAATTAAATGACAAGCTCAATGAATTACAATCACTTTGATGAAGTCAGGTAATCGACTGTCAAGTTTAATAATGCTTTTACACCTACACTGAAAGAATTTTCATCAATCATAAAATCAGCAGTGTGATGAGTCGGCTTTCTCTCCAATTTCATTTCAGCAGGGTATGCACCCAAAAAGAAAAAGAAACCCGGCACTTTTTGTTGATAAAAAGAAAAGTCTTCGGCCATGGTCACAGCGGGAATTACCATCACTTTTTCTTTGCCAGCCGCCTTTTCTAAACTAGGAATCATTTTTTCTGTGAGCTTGGCATCGTTAATCGTTGCCGGATACATAATGTTGATGTTCACCTCAGCCGTTGCGCCTGAAGCTTCTGCAATTTTAGTTGCCGTCAATTTTATTTTCTCATGAACTCTTTTTTGACTTTGAGGACCGAACGTGCGGATGGTTCCTTGCAAGAAGGCTTCGTCGGGAATAATATTTCTGCGAATTCCAGCATGAAAAGTTCCTACCGTAATTACTGCAGCAGCTTCAGTTAACACAGTTTGTCGGCTGACAATCGTCTGCAATCCGTTTACAATTTCACTCGCGACAACAATGGGATCAATCCCTTCCCATGGTGTTGCTCCATGCGCGCCTTTTCCTTTCACTTTCACATCAAATCCATCAACGGCTGACATTAGCGCTCCAGGTCGATAACTCAATGTTCCCGAAGGCAAAAGCGATTGAATATGCAATCCGAAAATGGCGTCTACTTTTGGATTTTCCAGAACGCCTTCCTTCACCATCAGCTCAGCACCAGCTGGAGACTCTTCTGGACCTACGCCTTCCTCTGCAGGTTGAAAAATAAATTTCACCATGCCCTTCAATTCCTTTTTATTATCAGACAATATTTTCGCCACTGCCATCAACATGGCCATGTGTGCATCATGACCACAGGCATGCATCACGCCTGTCTCCTGGCCCCCAAAATTTGTTTTAACATTTGATGCGAAGGGCAAACTATTTCTTTCTGTAATTGGTAACGCATCCATGTCAGCACGCAGAGCCACGACCGGTCCTGGCTTTCCTGTACTTAATAAAGCAACAACACCTGTTTTCGCAACCGGATATTGAACTTCCATTCCCAGTGACTTTAAATAATCGGCAATGAAAGCGCCAGTTTGATTTTCGCGATTAGATAGCTCCGGGGTTTGATGGAATTTCCTTCTCCACTCGATTACTTGCGGCTCAAGGGTTTTTGCTTGTGCTTCCAATTTCAATTGAAGTTTAGAAACTTTCTGAGCTAACAACGCTGTTGGAATCAACAGAAGAGAAAAGAAAATCAATCTTATAAGCATAACTAACTTTTATTTTTTCGGAATTTACATCAAAATGGATTGGGTAAAAGTATTCGAAAGTTCTGAATCGGCAAATGCTGCGTTGGTTGAAAACCAGCCAAGGCTTTTGATCGTTCGCGGAAAAGGAATTTGCATCGTAAAACGCGATGGTGAATTTTTTGCCGTGCAAAATAATTGTACGCACAGTGGGGGCTCACTCAGTCAGGGCACAATAAATTTTTTAGGTGAAGTGGTTTGTCCATCACATCAATACCAATTCAATTTAAGAACCGGTCGCGAGAATGGACAACGTAGCCATGATCTTGAATGCTTTCCAATCAAAGAAAGCGAAGAAGGGGTTTTTATTTTGATTTGAATCAGGTGCCTGACACATCAAAGGTGTCTTGACGCCTGCTATTCACATGCTCTAAGCCGATGGTTTCTTTCGAACGTAGAAATTTAAAAAAATAAATATCACGACTAATATGACCGGTAAGGTAGTCATATAGCGAAGTGTCGCTTGAGCTCCCTCTGTATCAATCGTGCGACCCATGATCGGTAATACAACAGAGGTTGCCACCATGCCTGCACCTCCTAGGATTGATAAGCCGAGTGCCCCGCTCTTCGGAATATATTCTGAAACGAATCCAAGCATGGTTGGCCAGAAGTAACAAATGCCCACAGCAAAAACAATCGCTGAGAATAATGTCATGCCCGCTCCTTCTGCAGAACTCAATAGATAAAGTCCAAGAACAGAAAATATGGATGATCCCAAAAGCACACCTGGAGGATTTAGCTTGTGGATAAGTGGCCCAGCAAAAAATCTTCCAACGGCCATGATTCCAGTTACCACAACTAAAATGATCATCGGATCAATCCCGGCTTTAGTCAGCAAAGCATTAGTCCATTGATTAGTACCCAATTCTGTAGAAGCGGTAAGAAACATCGCTAAAAGCATCATCGGGAAGAGCAGGCTTATTTTATTCAAAACCAATCCTTCAATAATCACAGCGATCACCACAATACCAAGAACGATGTATGTTACTGATGAGTTAAAATCAACATGAATAGAAGGTACCGAAGCCATTAAAATCATGAAGCTCACCAGTGCAATAATGGTGAAAGGGGCACCTACATTTTTGAGCATATCCTTATAAGAGACACCTGAACTTACACGCTCGGTTTCCGGAATCACCTGACCGAAGAACAAATATCCGTAAAGTGCCAATGGAATAAACAACAGCGAAGTAAGAAACTGCCAGCTTAATCCAAACTGAGTCATTAAAAGCCACGAGAGAATTCCTCCGGTTACAATTCCGCCGGGGAACCAAACGTGAAAGCGATTGAGCATTCTAGTTTTGTCATTGGGATAAATAGTTGCGATCAGTGGATTGCAAGCTGCCTCCACACTCCCGTTTCCAAAGCCGATGAAAACATTCGAAATGAATAGCATCGTCTTGTCTTTAGCAAACAGCAACAGGATCAAGCCGATCAAATGTGCAAAAAAAGCAAGCCACACGATATTCTTCGTTTTCACGATATCAATGATTAGTCCACCTAAATACATGGCTACGGTGAATCCCCAAAACGCCGGACCAAAGGCCCAACCAATTTCTTCACCGGTGAGGCCGTAGTCAGAACTGAATACACCTTCAATCTTAGCGCGAAGGGCAAAGGTGAGTGAGGTAACTAACAACGCCAGGCAGCTGGCCACAAAAAGTCGGGATGGGTTGATGGTTTTAGTCATGGTATAGTTTTTTGGAACTGGAAGTTGTGCGAAAAATTGTTGCTATGCAAGGAGCAAACGTTTGAAAGGCAAAGGCATCTCTTTTCCCAATCACAACTACCTCGGCTTGTGTCCTCGCGAGGAGACATAATTTGGTCTGTGAAGACACAGACCAGGGTGAGGTGGAAAAATAAATTCTTATGTAAGCGAGAAACTTGAACGACTACGGCATCTCCTTTCCCATCACCCACTTCAACATTTCAAACCAATCCTGGCGATCAAGTTGTATGTCGATAGATTTTGCGGCTTCTTTTATTCGATCAGGTTGTGTTGTGCCAATCACAGGAAAAATTTTCGATGGATGTCTTAATAGCCACGCCAACGCCAGCTGACTGTAGGATGCATTGTACTTTGTAGCTTTACCAAACATCTCGCGTTCATTGGCCATCAATTTTCCTCCATCCAGTGGAGACCATGCCATGGGTGAAGTTTCGAGCTCCAACATCAAATCAAGATCGCCATTAAAGAAAGGATCAAGGCGCGAAAGGGAAATTTCAATTTGATTAGTTACTAAAGGCATCGGCAAATGCTTTTGCAACATCCTAAATTGACTCGGTGTGAAATTCGAAACTCCGAAATGCAAAACCTTTCCTTCTTTTTTTAATTGACTGAATGCCTCTGCCACTTCATGAGGGTCAAGCAATGGATCAGGACGGTGAATGAGCAACAAGTCAAGTCGATCAGTATGAAACATCTTCAATGAATTCTCTGCCGACCAAATGATATGCTCCTTCGAAGTATCGTAATGCTTTACCCAGGTAGCTGGTCGTTTGGCTGATTGAAATTTGATATCACACTTCGTGATGATTTCCATCTTGTTTCTCAAGGATGGGTTTTTCGCCAACGCGCGCCCAAATATTTCTTCGTTGCTGTGATCACCGTAAATATCTGCGTGATCAAAACTGGTGATGCCATTTTCCAAAGCAACTTGCGCCAATCTCTCTACTGTTTCCGGTGAAACCGTGTGCCAGCGCCAGGCGCCGGCAATAATTCGGGAAAATGTTGGTCCTTGTGTATGAATCTTTCTTCTTTCCATTCGATTAATTTTTTCAGTATTAAAAAACCAGGTTTCGAAATTGTAAATTTTAAGGGAAAGAAAAAATTGATTGAGCTGTCAACCAACGAATCATGTAATGAACGAATTGAGTACTTTTACAAAATGATCGAATGGATCACCGTCATATCACTCGTGTTCTTTGGTCTTGCGTTGATTGTGGCCGAAATTATTTTTGTGCCAGGCACTACCCTGGTGGGTGTTTTTGGCTTTGCCTTCTTGATTTTAGGCGTAGGATTGAGCTTTCGCTACTTCGGTAGTGAAGCGGGCTGGATTACCGTGGGCGTTACTTCAGTAGCATCGGGAGCAATTTTATATTATTCGTTTTCTTCCAATGTATGGGGAAAATTTTCACTAAAATCTTCCAGCGAGGCCAAACTGAACGAAGGCGAACTGGATGAACTGAAAGTTGGCACTGAAGGACAAACTGTCTCAGCACTTCGCCCCATCGGTAAAGCTGAACTCAACAACAAAACTTTTGAAGTAAAAACTTTAGGCGAATATTTAGATAGTGGCAGGCGCGTTCGTGTGATTAAAATTTTATCAAACCAAATTTTTGTAGAACCAATTAACTAAAACTATGGAAGGCTTATTTCTTATTTTCTTTGTATTCCTAGGCATTATTGCCTTTTTCATGTTCATGTATTTTGTGCCGGTAGGCCTGTGGATCACGGCAATCTTTGCAGGAGTAAAAATTACCATCGGCGAATTGATCGGGATGCGTATTCGTAAAGTGCCACCCGGTGTTATTGTCAACTCATTGATCACGGCAACAAAAGCAGGACTTAACGTAACAACACGCGAATTGGAAACCCATTTTCTGGCCGGCGGTGATGTACCCAATGTAATCCGCGCGTTGATATCGGCAGAGAAAGCAAACATCAGTCTTAGTTTCAAACAAGCTACTGCCATCAACCTGGCAGGTCGTGATGTGTTTCAGGCAGTACAGATTTCAGTAAATCCTAAAGTAATCACTACACCAAAAGTTGCAGCGGTTGCGGCTGATGGCATTCAATTGATTGCCATTGCGCGGATTACTGTTCGTGCGAGCATTGCTCAATTAGTAGGTGGTGCAGGTGAAGACACCATTCTTGCTCGTGTTGGTGAAGGTATTGTTACTTCAATTGGTCAGGCTGCTTCACATCGTGAAGTGCTGGCGAATCCAGATAAAATTTCAAAACTCGTTTTGTCTCGTGGATTGGATGCCGGCACCGCATTTGAAATTCTCTCTATTGATATTGCTGATGTTGACGTTGGTGCAAATATCGGCGCGAAACTGCAAACTGATCAGGCTGCTGCGGACTTAAAAGTTGCAGAAGCTCGTGCTGAAGAACGTAGAGCAATGGCTGTAGCATTGGAACAAGAAATGATTGCGAAAGCACAAGAAGCACGAGCGAATGTAATTCAAGCAGAAGCAGAAATTCCTAAAGCTATTGCAGCAGCATTTGTGAATGGCAACCTTGGCGTGATGGATTATTATAAGATGCAAAACGTACAGGCCGATACAGAAATGAGACAAGCTATTTCTGGATCAGGAAAAGATTCTGGTGGGCAGAATCAGAAGAAATAAGAAAGAATTAGACTGATATTGAAAGTCCTGACGGGACCGTCAGGACTTTTTCATTTTAATGAGTTGGCAATTTCGTAAGTCGCACGGCCACTACTCTCTTAAGCTAAGAGTGGCCAGGCGACTTTTTTATACGGGCAGCTTGATCTGATCGGAATAAAATTTCATCCGTGAATGATTGCGGTCGAGCAAGTCAATTCGGTCAATGAGTGCTTTTTTGTGATTGACAAAAACTTCGACGTAATCATCGCCCAACAAAAACAAATTCACTTTATATCCATAGTAGCGAATGGCCATGATGAATGTGGCGTGCTCGTACAGCGCCTGAACTTTATCTTCCAGTCGATATTTTCGTAAATCGGACCACGTGATCATGAATCGAAGATACAAAAAGGGGAAATGAATAAATAAAAAAAAGCCTCTTCATAGAGGCTTTTTAAATTTTACGGGTGAGTGACGGGGCTCGAACCCGCGACCTCCAGAATCACAATCTAGCATTCTAACCAACTGAACTACACCCACCGTTTGTCCCGATACCAATTGTAATCAATATTGGGAGGGCAAAGGTAGCGAGGTCAAGTGAAAATGCAAAACAATTACGCGCGCGCGAACAATAAACGTTGGCCGGATTGACCCTCAATAATTTTTCCGTTGTCGTAAGCGAGATTGCCGGAAACCCACGTTTTTTCAATTGACGATTGAAATGTTTGTCCTTCCAGTGGTGACCATCCACACTTTGCCAAAATGTTTTCTTTGCTCACAGTCCAGGGTTTGTTCAAGTCCACCAAAACCAAATCGGCAAAATAACCTTCACGGATAAATCCACGACTCGCAATCTGAAATAGGATCGCTGGGCTATGACTCATTTTCTCTACAATTGTTTCAAGGCTGATTTTCTTTTGATGATAAAACTCCAGCATGGCCACTATGCTGTGTTGCACCAGTGGTCCACCCGATGGTGCCTTGAAGTAAGAATTGTTTTTTTCCTCTAGTGTATGAGGGGCATGATCCGTAGCAATCACATCAATATGACTGTCAAGCACAGCTTGTAAAATGGCATGCTGATCATTTTCAGTTTTGATCGCAGGATTCCATTTTATTTTTGTTCCAAGCCGTTCATAATCTTTGTCATTGAACCAAAGGTGATGAATGCAAGCTTCTGCTGTGATTCTCTTTTTTTCTAATGGTGTCGAATTATCGAACAACGAAATCTCTTTCGCTGTGGAAATATGAAGAATGTGAAGTTTCGTTCCATGCTTTTTTGCCAAGTCAACAGCAAAAGAGGACGATCGATAGCAAGCTTCGGCATTTCTAATATTCATGTGCTCATGAATAGGTACATCTTCACCAAATCGCATTTTAAAATCTTCCGAGTTCTTTCTAATGGTTGGTTCATGCTCACAATGCGTGGCAATCAATGAGGGAAATCTTGAAAAAAATCCTTCCAATGTTTTTTCATTGTCAACTAAAAGATTTCCCGTTGAAGAGCCCATGAAAATTTTGAGCCCACAAACTTTATTAACATTCGTTTTTAAAACTTCCTCAAGGTTGTCGTTAGAGGCTCCGATAAAAAAGGAATAGTTAGCCAATGAATTTTTCGATGCGAGGTTATATTTCTCTTCCAACAATTCTTGCGTGAAGGTTGGAGGCACGGTGTTGGGCATCTCCATGAAGCTCGTCACACCGCCGGCAACTGCGGCTCGGGACTCAGTGAAGATGTTTGCTTTGTGGGTTAATCCCGGTTCACGAAAATGAACCTGATCATCGATCGCTCCTGGAATAAGCAATTTTCCTTTCGCATCAACAATTTGATTCGTTGACACGGATTGCAAATCGCTACCCATTTTTTCGATGTGTGCATCTTTGATAAGTACATCGCCCTCAACGATTTTTCCTTCGTTGACAATTCTGGCGTTAAGGATGAGCGTGGAGTTCATTACCTTGCAAAGATAATTAGTGAATCGTTATCTGTTAATAGTTAATTGTAGTACAGCGCAATTGACTGATAACGTTTAACGGATAACACTTAACTAACCTGATGCAGTGGACTGATTTCAAATTGAACAAACAACTTTTTCAAGCTATTGAAGAAGCTGGCTTCTCATCGCCCACTGAAGTTCAGCAAAAATGTATTCCCTTAGTCTTAGGGGGCCAAAACGTAATTGGCATCGCGCAAACAGGTACTGGCAAAACGGCAGCTTACATGTTGCCATTGTTGATGAAAGTGAAATATGCGCAAGGCAACGATCCTCGAGCCCTCATTTTAGTGCCCACCAAAGAATTGGCAGTACAAGTATTGGCACAAGCCCTTCAGCTTTCAAAGCACACCGATTTACGCGTTGCAGCACTTTATGGAGGAGTAGGAGCAAAAGCACAAATTGAAACACTTAACAAAGGTGTAGATATTATAGTGGCTACTCCCGGTCAATTTTTGGAACTCTACATGCGTAACGAAATACCTACCAAACAAATCAAGACGCTTGTGATTGACGAAGCCGATCGCATGATGGACATGGGCTTTATGCATCAACTTAGAAAGATATTTGAAGTCATCCCATCTAAAAAACAGAACCTACTTTTCTCAGCAACATTTTCTGATCGAATTGAAAAGCTTTCTCAAGAATTCTTGGAGTTCCCTATTCAAGTAGCCATAACCCCGCAGGCAACAACAGCGAAGCAAGTAGAGCAGGAAGTGTATTACATTCCGAACCTTCGAACGAAAATTAATTTTCTCGAATACCTGTTGGCCGATCATGAAACCTTCAATCGTGTGATGATCTTTGCACGCACAAAAGAAAATGCCGATAATGTTTTCAAATATTTAGAACGAAAAAAGCTTGGACCGATTCGCGTTATCCATTCCAACAAAGGACAGAACAGTCGCATCAATGCGATGAATGAATTTAAACAAGGTCAATTGAGAATACTTGTTTCTACAGATGTTGCTTCACGTGGCATTGATGTGGAAAAAGTTTCGCATGTGATTAACTTTGACGTACCCTCACATTATGAAGATTACGTTCATCGGATTGGCCGAACAGGACGAGCGTTTCAGGAAGGAAAGGCAATTACATTTGCTACCAAGGCAGAGCTTTATCACATCAGCAGAATTGAAAAATTGATTCGTGAAAAAATCCCGGTAAAAAAGCTTCCTCGAAGAATTAAAATTGAAGAAACCTCAACAGAAGAAACTCAAATCATGGCGCGGGAAATCGACAGACAGAAAAAACGCGAAGACCCGGAATACGGTGGAGCTTTTCATGAGAGAAAAAGAAAGTAGAATCAATTCACATACAACACCAACCCCTTCAAATATTCTCCTTCAGGATGGTAAAGTGAAACCGGATGATCACCAGGTTGACCAAGACGTTGCAATACTTTGATGTCTCTTCCAGCCTGCAAGCCTGCTGAAACAACTGTGTCATAAAACAATTGCTTATCGACCACTTGAGAGCAAGAAAACGTGAAAATAATCCCATTCGGTTTGATTGCTCGCATCGCTTCCGCATTCAATCGCTGATAACCTTTCATTGCTTGATGCTTTGCGTCTTTGTGTTTGGCAAACGCTGGAGGATCAAGAATGATCAAATCGTATTTGTCGTTCTTGTCTTTTAGAAAATCAAAAGTGTCAACAGCAAAACATTCGTGCTGCTTTGAGTCATACCCATTGAGTTCAATATTTTTTCGGGTGAGATCAATCGCCTTTTCTGAAGCGTCAACTGAATGAACCAAGGTTGCTCCTGCATTGAGTGCATACACTGAAAATCCACCTGTGTAACAAAATGTATTTAATACTGATGCGCCTTTCGACAACTCACCAAGCAGCTTTCTATTTTCGCGCTGATCCAAAAAGAAGCCCGTCTTCTGCCCTTCTTCCCAATCGACATAAAATTTATTGTTGTGCTCCGTGATCACGTGTGGCACAACACCCATCCCAAGCAAATATTCATTTTCTGTTTTTACTGGAAGCGTACTTTGACTCTTATAATAAATCGAGTGTACTGAATCAAACAATGATTCCTTGATTGCCTCACTTATCAGCTGACGATCGAGGTACATACCCACGGTATGGGCTTGCATCACTGCAACACCGTTGTATACATCAATGATTAAACCGGGTAGTCCATCTCCCTCACCATGAATCAGACGAAAACAATTCGTATGATCACTGATAATTTTGGTAAACACCCGCTCATTAAAAGCATTTAGAATTTTATCTGAATACAATTTTTTGTTTGGGATATCTTTAGAAAATGATAGCAATCGAATAGAGATCGTACCTTTCTGGTAATGACCGAAACCCAGCGTTTGTTTCTTCGAATCTTTTACCTCTACCCAATCGCCATCAACAGGTTCGCCTTGCATGCGCTCAATCGCGCCAGAGAAAACCCATGGATGAAAACGTTTTACGGAAGCTTCGCGTCCATGCTTCAAAAAAATTGTACTTGTAATTTTTCTCATCTAACTTTTTTGAAAGTGTAGCTAATGGATTTGCCACCTCCTGAAATGGTGGCTTCCAATTGTTGCTCGTTAATTTTCTTGTAAATAATTTTTTTTGGAAAATCATGATTCAGATTTTCTGCGGTGAAACTGTTTTTATCGAATGAAGTAATTTTAAATTCTATCGGGCTTTGCGGGCCTGCTATGTCAGGCACATAGTAAAAATCATGTCCTTTTTTGATCAGCTTTATTTCCTCTGTGACAGTTTCATTTCCATCCTTATCGATCTTGTACGAGCTACCCGAAAGAAAGCTGCCTTCATTCTTCCACGCCTCAAATGAGTTTTCGTTTTCCTGCCAAGTGCCAACCAGCCAGCTGAATTCACTCTGCTGGCCAAACAATGCTGATGTCATGACGAAAAAACAAAATGATAATATTAGTTTCATATTCGGTGCTTTGGTGCCAAAGTTAATTATTATTGCTTAGCCCTTTGGAGCTTGTTTTTGGCCATCTATCCCAATATTCACCAAGAAAAATTGTCAGTTTATTTGACATGTAAACCCATTTGGCATATTTTTCGTTATCATTGAACCACTAAAATCTATAGTCGGAATGGCATTGAACCGAGGCGCTCAGATTTATAAGATCCACTAAACTTTTTTCGAATCGGTTTTATCTCCATTCCCAAAATGGTTGAACAAAAAAATTTATGATTATGAAGAACTTTGGATCTCTTGTGTTGGCTGCAATTCTTGGCAGCGTGATTACGATCACTGCTTATCAGTGGTTGGGTAAGGATAAAACTAATGGCGTAAAAATTGAATATGTAAATGGCACACCGACTTCTCAGGTCGCCTATCGAATCAATGAAAAAGGCGAAGCGGTTCCGTTGGATTTTACGGGTACGGCAGAAAAAGTTACGAAAGCAGTGGTGCATATTCAGTCTACACAAACTAGTGGCGCAACGCGTGACCGTGAATCGAATGATCCCATTCAGCAATTTTTCTTCGGACCGAACGGACCCGTTGAACGCGGACCGAGTGTGAGTTCCGGTTCAGGAGTGATCATCAACGCAGATGGATATATCGTAACCAATAACCACGTAGTGCAGGATGCCGACGTTGTTGACGTTGTTTTATCTGACAATCGCTCATTCAAAGCAGAAGTAATAGGCACTGATCCTGACACCGATTTGGCAGTGATCAAAATCAATCAAAAAGATTTGCCTTATCTTTCATTTGTGAATTCTGATAATTCAAAAGTGGGTGAGTGGGTTTTGGCCGTGGGCAATCCTTTCAATTTGAATTCTACCGTTACTGCTGGCATCATCAGCGCAAAAGGAAGAAATATCAATATTATTAATTCTAATAATCCATCGAACAGAAATTCAACTCAGCGCACAGCTATTGAATCATTCATTCAAACCGATGCTGCGATCAATCCTGGAAACAGTGGTGGTGCGTTGGTTAACCTTGATGGCGGGCTTCTCGGAATTAATACTGCGATTGCAAGTCCTACAGGCTCCTACTCGGGTTACGGTTTTGCCGTTCCATCGAATATCGTGAGCAAAGTGGTTGAAGACCTTCTTGCTTATGGTACTGTGCAACGTGGATGGCTGGGCATTGAAGTGGGAAGCGTGAATAGCGACCTAGCGAAAGAAAATGATTTGAATGTGACCGAAGGTGCCTATGTAAGTGGCTTTGGAAACATGGAGGATAAGAGTGCCGCGAAAGAAGCAGGCATTAAACCTGGTGATGTGATTGTTAAATTAAATGAAACACAAATCAAATCTAGTACAGCATTGATCGAATACGTTGGTCGTAAAAGACCTGGCGACAAAATTACCGTAACAGTTGATCGCAAGGGAAAAAATATTGTGATTCCTGTTACATTAAAAAATCGCGAGGGCAAAGTTGGCACGGTTAGGAAAGAAGAAAAAGATGTTGTCTCCTCTCTTGGCATTGAGTTGGAAGATGTTGAAGTAAAGACATTAAAGAAACTTGATCTCTCGAATGGAGTAGCTGTAAAATCGGTGGGTCATGGCACCGTTCAAAAATACACCGACATGCGCGAAGGGTTTATCATCACCCATATTGATAACAATCCAGTGAAATCTGCTAAAGAAGTAAACGAGATTCTGAAAAAGAAAAAGCAAGGTGACCAGGTTATCTTCGCTGGCGTTTACCCGGATTTTCCTCGCGAATATTTATATGCTTTTCGGTTTTAATAATTAAACAGTAAACGTTATGAGAAGACTTTTTAAAAAAGGCGAACGCGTTCGCAGTAAACTTGACGGCAAAGTGATGGAAGTATTGAAGTACATCAAAGGCAAGATGGTAGAAGTAAGGTGGTTTGATCTCAATGCAAAGGAAGTGCGAACGAATAAAATAAATGAAGACAAGCTTTCAAAAGCTGCCTAAAAAATCAAAACCCTGACAAAAATAGTCGGGGTTTTTTGTTGTAATGGTTTATCTATTCAGTCGCCAGGCCAATTTGAATGGCCCGACGACTTTTTCAATTCAATGTTGTAGCAATAATTTACCTTTGAATTCAAATCGAAGTCTATTAAAAAGTTTGATATACCGGCCTACTATCGATCTTCCATTAGCGGAAGAATCAAAGAGTCGCGCAAGAAAAGCGATCTGCGAAAGCAAGATTTTTCTCCTACGCTGCTAGATTTCGGTCCTATTCAATTTTTCCTAGCCCGACACTTTGGCTTTTGCTACGGTGTAGAAAATGCAATTGAAATTAGCTATCGGGCATTGGAAGAAAATCCAGGCAAAAACGTTTATCTGCTCAGCCAGATGATTCATAACCAGGAGGTGAATGCTGACTTGCAAAGTCGTGGTATAAAATTTATCGCCGATACAGATGGCACACAATTTATTCCTTGGGAAAAAGTGAACAAGGATGATATTGTAATCATTCCGGCGTTTGGCACCACATTAGAAATAGAAAATTTATTGTTTGGTAAAGGAGTAGAAGTGCAGAAGTACAATACCACTTGCCCCTTTGTTGAAAAAGTTTGGAAGCGCGCAGAGAAATTGGGTGGCGAAAACTACACCATTATTATTCACGGAAAGCCAAGGCACGAAGAAACTCGAGCTACATTTTCTCACAGCGCTCACAATGGACCTTCCGTGGTTGTGCAAGACATGAAGGATTCCCAAAAGCTTGAAGAATATATTAACGGAAAAAAAAGTAAGAAGGAATTTTATTTGGAATTTGAAAATAAGTTCTCAAAAGACTTTGATCCTGAAAAAGATTTGCAACGAATCGGTGTAGTGAATCAAACTACCATGCTTGCTGTAGAAACTCAAGCCATTGCCGATTTTTTTAAGCAAGTGATGCATGAAAAATATGGCGAGGCTGATCTAAAAAATCATTTTGCCGACACTCGCGATACACTGTGCTATGCCACCAACGATAATCAAGATGCATCCTACGAACTGCTAAAGACTGGAGCTGATCTCGCCATTGTAGTTGGTGGATATAACAGCAGCAACACATCACACATTGTAGAACTTTGTGAGGGAAAATTTCCTACCTATTTCATCAACTCCGACCTGGAGATCAAATCGCAGAAAGAGATTCACCACTTTGATTATCATCAGAAAGAAAAAAAAGTAACGCAGGGCTTTTTGCCAAATCGAGAGCCGCTGAAAATTGTACTTACAAGCGGAGCTTCATGCCCAGACACACTTGTTGATAGGGTTATGCTTAGGCTGCTTGAATTTTTTCCGGCAAGAAGAGAATTGGAAAAAGTGCTTAAAGACTTTTAATTCCTCCTCATGGCACTTTGCTGTCGATAGCCATCGGCTTGTTGATGTGCATAGTTCACAAATATTTTTCTCTTCGCATTCCAGAGTATAGCCTTAGCCTGATATCGCTGCAATCCAAAACCTCCGCCTACAGCAGTGAGTTGCAGCATTTTTTGATTTGAAATCGGACTGTTAAGCAAAACAACTCCACCCGTACCTGAGCCATACAAACTTGCACCAGGTCCTTTGATAATTTCAGCTTTG
>Ga0207155_1049_pt1 | contig 29903 bp, 27 predicted proteins | sample Alteio_BWMinHeat_26_FD_153515 | JGI IMG/M metagenome (GOLD analysis project Ga0207155, IMG submission 153515) | Enriched cells from forest soil in Barre Woods Harvard Forest LTER site, Petersham, Massachusetts, United States -... | ecosystem: Environmental > Terrestrial > Soil > Temperate forest >... | reverse complement strand
CAAAAAAGTAATCAACGAAAAAGCAGTTATTATTCTCCTCATATATAATTATAGTTTAACATTTGTAAAATTCCCTGGCATGCCAAAAAACACAGATTACAAGTAACAGTTGAGTAGTAAATATACCTAAACGGCCCCGCATTTCCGGTAAATTTCCCGGGAATTTTTTTGCGCTAAATAGTTGTCAAAAGCATTAAAAAGAGGCATTTTTTTGTAAATTTAGTACGCCGATAATTGCACAAAACGAAACCTGAAAATTGAAACCAATAAGCTACCGCACTACGTGACTGAGGGAATAATAGATTTACTAAAATGAAGAAAAAAACAGCATTATTGCTTGGAATGATTTCCCTTGCAATTGGAAATTCCTTTGGCCAGTCGGCTGATAATCCGTTACCAAAACTCATAGAAAAAGATGGCCGCCATGCTCTTTTGGTTGATGGAAAACCTTTTTTAATATTGGGCGGTCAAGCTCATAATTCGAGCGCCTGGCCAGGCATGTTGCCACAATTATGGTCGGCAGTTGAGATGATGCACCTGAATACACTCGAAGTGCCTGTTTACTGGGAACAAATTGAGGCCGAGCATGGAAAATTTGATTTTTCGCTCGTTGATACCCTGCTCGCACAGGCAAGAGAGCATAAAGTGCATTTGGTGCTGCTGTGGTTTGCCACCTGGAAAAACGGCAGTAACCACTATATGCCCGAATGGATGAAACGCAATGCCGTAAAATATCCGAATATCACTGGCAAAAACGGGCAACCTATTGATTCGCCATCACCCCACATCAAGGCTACTTTGGATGCAGATATTACTGCTTTTAAACAAGTCATGCGGCACTTGAAACAAGCAGACCCACAACATACGGTGATTATGATTCAGGTAGAAAATGAAACAGGTTCGTGGGGCAGCGTGCGTGATTATTCGCCTGTGGCGCAAAAACTGTTTGATGGTGCAGTTCCTGCCGGACTCCTGAAACCAACGGTGCTTAAGGCGTTGAACGTTCCAGTTGTTACGAGCGGTTCATGGCAAAAAGTATTCGGTGACAGGGCTGATGAATACTTCCAGGCCTGGTCAACCGCCCGTTTTGTTGGGCAGGTTGCTGATGCAGGAAAAGCGGAATATCCATTGCCATTATATGTGAATGCGGCCCTGCGCGATCCACTTACCAATCCAACAGCCAATAACTATGAAAGTGGTGGACCCACGGATAATGTCATCCCGATATGGAAAGTTGCCGCGCCGGCGATTGATTTACTAGCGCCGGATATCTATCTACCAGGAAGCGAAAGGGTATATGGCTTAAATAAAGATTTCAAAAGTCCCGACGATATCGACGATGTGATTTATTTTGGCGGTGACTATATTGGCGTCCGGATTGGCAAAACCGTTAAATTCTATAAAACAAACCGGCAAGGAACCTGGAGTTACAGTTCCGGTAAGGACCTTGCCATTCCTGACGATGTCGATGGTATATTTTATTTTAACAGGAATTCTGTTGGAGTTTATCAAGGGAGGACCATTAAATTTTATCAAACGAATAAAGAAGGTACCTGGACCTATAGCCCCGGAAGGGATTTCAGCAGCCCTGATCATATAGATGGCGCGTTTTATCTTAATAACGGCTTTATTGGCGTAAGGAATGGCCGGACTGTAAAGTTTTACACCACAAACGAATTGGGAAAATGGACCTACCAGGATGGTATAGATTTCACGAGTCCTGGCGATGCTGACAATCTATTCTACCTCAACACCGGTTCAATTGGGGTGCTGAAAGGCCGGACGATAAAATTTTATATCATAAATGAAAAAAGATCGTGGTCTTATGTTAACGGCAGTGATTTCAATTTTTAATTCGCCACCTATTTTTATAACATCCCCACTTAAAGCTGCTGGTTTAATACAAATTATATGAAAAAAATAAATATTGTTGCAGCTATATGTGCGATACTATTTTCAATTGTCTATCTGCAATGCAAAAAAGGTAAACCGGCGGATCCACGGGGCTCTGCTTACGCGGGATCAACAGCCTGCATTAAGTGCCACAACGATATATATAAATCCTATTTGCACACCGCACATTATATCGCGTCATTGCCCGCCTCGTCAGAAACCGTTCACGGTAGCTTTAGCGCCGACTCCAATGCATATGCATTTAACAGCGAGCAAAAAATTGTGATGGAAAAGCGCGACAGCGGCTTGTTCCAGGCTTATTATTTAAATGGAAAAGTTAAAGAAAGCCATCGTTTTGATATAGTTATGGGCGCCATAAAGGGCGAAAGTTACCTGTTCTGGAAGGGCAACGGGCTTAACCAACTACCCATTTCATATTATACCAAACAAAGCAAATGGGTATTAAGCCCCAGGTTTATACCCGGCTACATCAATTTTAACCGAACAATTACTTCGCGTTGTTTAGAGTGCCATGCGTCATATATAGCAAACTCGGCTGATGCGGAACAAAAGTTAAACGCTGCTCCGCAATTTGATAAAAACTCATTGGTTTACAGTGTTGACTGTGAACGCTGCCACGGGCCGGGAGCACAGCATGTTGATTTTCAGACAAACAATCCTAATATAAAAACAGCAAAATTTATAGCCAGTTTTAGCTCGTTACCGCGGGTACGCAGGATGGAGGTTTGCGGTGTTTGCCATTCGGGCAATAAAGCCGAAATGCTGCGGCCAACATTTGGCTTCAAGCCGGGCGACACCCTCGCCAATTTTGAACTGCCGGGATACATAGGTACAATTGACAACAGCCACCTGGATGTTCATGGTAACCAGCTGCAACTGCTCGAAAGCAGTAAGTGTTTTATCAATAGCAAAATGGATTGTGCAACCTGCCATGATACACACCAAGATCAACGCGGCAATACTGCTTTATTCACACAAAAATGTCTTAATTGCCACAGTACAACTAATCACAATTATTGTAAATTGGCCAATACATTAAATGCGGGGGTAATCAAATCCAATTGTATACAATGCCATATGCCGGCTTTAGCGTCGAGCGCTATCGTATCCCCCACAGTAGATAAAACTTCTTTTGCAGATATATTAGTGCATACCCACCACATTACCTTTTACCCTGATGAAGTGAAAAAAATATTAGCAATGCCTGCTAAGTAATTATCATCAAATCGCGAAAATAGGAATAAACAAAAAATGCCGCCCTTTTGAGGCGACATTCCATCAGAATTCAACACAACTAATAATTAATTATAGGCAGGGTTTTGTGTCAGGTTCGGGTTAAGCCCTATCGCAACTTGTGGTATCGGCAACAGATCACGCCCGGTTGGAAGCGCTGTCCGCCAAACACCATGCAACTGGCCATCAGCAGTGGGCCCGTATGGATAAGGCTGAGGGTCGGTTGTACCGTCGGTGCCGTAAGCTGCATGGATAAATGCTGCAGCTACACCCGGGCCCGCCCTACGCAAATCAAAGAACACAGAGTATTCACCGGTGAGTTCGTGCCTGTATTCGCTGTATACCATTTGCAAAGGATCGGTTATAGGAGTTGAAGCTGTACCGTCGTAGTTAAGGCCATCCTGCATAACAGCAGGTGCGGCTCCACCCCATGCGCGGTTTCTAACCAGCATGATATCAGCCTCGCCGCCGGCAACATCCCCTGTACGGATTTTGCATTCGGCCCTGTCCAACAGCACTTCCGCATAACGCAATAATATCTGGTTCTGAGAACCAAAGATATTTGTAGGGTTACCTGTAGCACCTGTAAGTGTTGGATCCCTCCATTTTTTGGCGCACATGTAGCCTGAACGTTTTTGGTCAGATACCCCAAACCATGGGTGAGTAAGCGTTCCGTTAGTGTTGATAGGATTACCTGCACCGTCAGAGTACCTTACCGGGTTACTAACATAACCGCCCTGCACATTCGGATAACCCTTTATTCCACCCCATTTTGCAATAATGCCGGGGCTCAAGTTCGGATCGCCGGGGCCCAAAATGGTTGCCGCCTTACGTGTATCACCAGCCTGGTATGAATACCAAAGACCTGGGTTTGCGTAATCATATCCAAAGCCAGATACTTCTTCGGGCCAGCTAAAATCATCTATCCAGGCAATTTCGCCACCGTCCTGCCAGCCACCGTCCCAGCTTTGAGAGCCGTTGATATCAAACTGGATTTCAAAAAGCGATTCATCGTTGTTCTGATGGTCGAATTCGTGAACGTCCATAAAATTTGGCAATAAATGATAGTTATTGGTCAACTCAGGATTGTTGAAGGCAACTAAAGCTGCTGCGTAATTTTTCAGCCACATTTGAGCCGCTCCTTCGTAACCGTATGCTGCTCCTTTTGTTGCCCTACCCAGTTCGGTAGCGGGTAAAGTAGTTTTTGATAATAATAACGTTTCTGCTTTTTGCATATCAGCTACAACCTGGGTAAACACCTGGTCCTGGGTGCTTCTCGGGTGTAAGCCATTGGTTACAGCGCTTAGTTCTAACGGAACACCGCCAAACGCACCTGCCAAGTAATAATAAGTTAACCCACGTAAAAAATAAGCCTCACCTGTTAAACGATCCGCCAATGCCGGTGTAACAACACCGTTGGCTTTTGCCGTTGCTATAATACCAAATGCGGCGTTTGCCCTGGCTATAGCAATGTAACTATCGTTCCAAAAAACCGGAAGTTGGGCAAACAACGATGTGATCTGGTAATTGTTCCATACAATGTCAGCGCCATAGTTAAAAAAATCATGCGATTGAAAGTTGGCATAATACCAAATTGACTTCTTAAGCAAATCGCTTGATTGATAGGCATCATAGATACCATTAACCAGGGCCACTACATCCTGCGAATGCTGGAAAGTTGCACCTTCTGTTGATTGAAAGGTATTGGTTTGCGTCAAAAAGTTCTTCCTGCAACCCAGGGGTAGCATTAACGCCGCACAAAGGGCAATTAGCGTAATGAATTTTCTATTAATTTTCATATCTTTAATATTTGTCGTTCTGATTAAAATGTTACGTTAAGGCCCAGGGTGTAATACCTGGACGAAGGATATGTACCGTTGTCAACACCATTCTGGGTTGGATTGCCACCCTGTAACCCAATTTCAGGATCAAGACCTGTATAGCTTGTAATGGTAAACAGGTTCTGCGTAGAAAAGTATATCCTTATCTTACTTACTGCTATCTTCCTCGCTAAATCCGGTGATAAAGTATATCCAACGGTTAGGTTCTTTAATTTCAGGAAACTGCCATTTTCAATCCATGCACTTGACGGAACGTTACTGCCAATAGCGTCATCATTATAATTAGCTCTTGCGTATGTATTTGAAGGGTTAGTAGGCGTCCAGCGGTTAACGTAGTAGTTATAGCTTACGTTTTCAACACCAACAAAACTCCTGTTCTGGAAGCTTTCCAGTGTACTTTCCTGGTAGTCTAATATTTTATTGCCGTAAACACCATAAAAATACAGGTTGAAATCCCATTGTTTATAGGAAGCATCAAGGTTTAAGCCGCCATAAAACTTAGGTTGCGGGCTACCCAAACTTACCTGGTCAGCCGGGGTTACCTGGCCATCGCCATTAACGTCGGCAAAAAGACGGTCGCCCGGACCTGTACCTGTCTGCTGGTAATAAGGGTTAGCAGGGTTTTTAGCTGCTGCTTGTGCATTTAATGCATTTATTTGTGCCTGTGACTGTATAATGCCGATTGCTTTATATCCATAAAACTCGCCCACCGGCTGCCCGATATTTGTTTCGGTAAATGTTCCCCAGCCCAAACCCGGCAAACCAAGTCCACCAAAGTTGGTTACAAATGTTGTTCCCGAAGTGATGCTGGTAAGCCTGTTATCAACGGTTGCAATTGTGAAATTGGCGCCAAATCTTAAATCCTTGCTAACAATATGATTATAAGCTATTGCAACTTCAAGGCCTTTATTATCCATACTGCCTACGTTTTGGGTTAAGTAGTTATAACCCGATTGTGCGGGGGCCGCAAGCGTTAACAAAAAGTCTTTCGATTTCCTGTTAAACCAATCCACGGTCAAGGTTAGATCACCATGTAAAAATGCAGCATCCATACCTATATCTGTTTGATAATCGGTTTCCCACCTCAGGTTAGGGTTTGCAGGTTGAGCCGATGCAATACCGCCCTGGTATATTTTGTCAAACGGATAACCCAGGTTATCATTACTGGATAGGTTACCGGTGGTTGAATACAACGACTGGTATTGATATAAGCCTATAGAGCCCTGGTTACCCACTTTACCATAGCTGCCCCTGAATTTCAATTCAGAAATCCAGTCAACATTTTTCAAAAATGACTCTTCCTTTGCCTTCCATGCCACGGCGCCGGTAGGGAACACCCCGTACTGGTGGCCAACATCAAATTTAGAAGAACCGTCACGTCTTACCGTTCCGGTTATAAGGTACTTGTCCTCAAACTTATAAGTTGCCCTTGCAAATTGGGACGCAAGAGAGTAAATGGATTGCCCGTTACCCGGCCCGCCACCATTTCCATAGTTATAAGTATCAAGCTTCAGGTTTGTAACCTGCGATAAATCCCTGATAACATTATTTGGAGGAATACCACTACCGCCCATAAACGCAGCCACGTTTTCCTGCTCCGAAACACCACCAACAAAACTAATTGTATGTTTTCCAAATGTTTTATCATATGACAACGTGTTTTCCCACAACCACTCAAAAGTGTTTTGCAAGTGCTGACTGTAAAAAGCATTCGCTGTGGCTCCGGCTGAAGAACCATACTGCTCAACTAAGCGGTCGTCCTCGGGCTGAAAATAAGAGCCATTATAAGTATTAAGATTGATACCTGCATTAGTTTTGATTTTAAGCCCGTCAATAATGGTCGCTTCTAATGAAGAATTAGTGAGGAAATATTGGCTTATATTTTCATAGGAGTTGGTTTCAATACCGAAAACAGGGTTGTTGTATTTTGCGGTATACGTATTTATGGGGTTATAAAAACCGTAATTTCCGTTACCATCGCTTATTTGGCTTGTCAATTTGTTACCACCATCAAGGGTTGGTATCAATTCGGTCAATTGGTTTAACGAACCGGTGCCAAATGGATTGTTTGAGTCCTGGTAGCTATACTTCGCGCTCGTTGATGATTTAAGCCATTTGGTAGGCTGATAGTCCAGGTTAAGCCCTAATGTCAGTCGTTTAAAATACGAACCTAATACAATGCCTTTCTGGTCATAGTATCCAATTGATTCTGACGATTGAACTTTATCATTACCGCCGCGTACTGCGACGTTATAATTTTGCGTTAAGCCACTCCGGTAAATCGCATTTTGCCAGTCGGCATTGGTCAATGACGAAGGGTTCAGCCATTGTGGCAATTCGGCAGGCCCGAAATTATGCAACGGGTCCGCAGCAGCTACCTGGTTAGCCAGTGTGGCCCATTGGTCTGCATTTAACACATGATATTCCTTGGGTTTACTCTGGAACGCGTTATAAGCATCCAGCGAAACCTGTACACCATCTTTTTTTCCTTTTTTGGTGGTGATGATTACAACGCCGTTAGCAGCACGTATACCATAAATAGCAGTAGCCGATGCATCTTTCAACACATCAATCGTTGCGATATCGTTCGGGTTTATATTGTTAATACCTGTACTTACAGGATAACCGTCAACTACATACAATGGACCGTTACCATAACTAGCCAAACTACCCACGCCTCTTATTAATACGGTAACATTACCGCCCGGAGAAGCATCGTTGTTGGTAACCTGTACGCCCGCTGCGCGACCTTGTAAAGCCTGGTCCAACGAGGTGACCGGTACTTTCGCAACCGTGGCGCCACTAACCGAACTGATCGCTCCGGTAAGGTCAGTGCGCTTGCTGGTACCATAACCTACTGATACTACAGTCACCTCACTTAGCGTGCTCGTGGAAGTTGCCAGGCTGACATTGTAAACACTGCCTGTGCCTGTTTTAACTTCCTGTGTTTCGTACCCGATAAAACTTACAACAAGCGTTGCATTATCTGGAGCCGATAATTTGAAAACGCCATTGACGTCGGTAGTGACGCCGTTTACGCTCCCTTTTACTTTAACGGTTGCACCGGGAACAGGGGTACCATCTGTTGATGATACCTTACCTGTAATCTGCCTGTTTTGAGCAAACGCGGCATAGCAAGTGCAAATAGTCAGCAGGAAAATCAATAATGATTTCTTGCTAACATTGAATTTGTTTAGAAGTACATTTTTCTTCATTTGGACTTAATTGGTTTGTGAAATTGGGTTGTTGTTATAGTGGTAGTAACTGAGATTTAAAAGTTTTGGGTAACAAAAAATACTATCTGTTTATTTTCAGGTTGCTTAAGTGAAATGTTTTATACTGGTTTATTGGATCGCCATCGAAACTGGGGTACATTATTATAGCTATCCGAAATGTGAAATTATAAGAGTTACTTCGTGTATTGTAACAGTTTTGTTAACGTTTATACAACAAATGTTACTCCATATTTAAACAATTGATTATCAATAAATTAATTGTTTAAATGTTAAATTTTTAAAAAGTTTTTAAACATAAAAAACTACCAAAATTGTATTTGAGGGGTGAGTGAATGTAACAACCAATTAGTAGCCAGCGGGTCATTTATAAGCCCCAACCAGGCCTGTTGGCCAACGCTAAATATGGATTATTTACAATAATGCGGGCGAGGTAAAACCATTATCCAAATTTTTAGTTATGCATCTTATGGACACAAACCGACTATCAAAAACACTGGCAAAAGCATTAAACCAGCAAATGACAAATGAGGCCCATAATGCACAGATATACCTTGCTTATGCCTCATGGGCAAGTAATGAGGGTTATGACGGCATTGCAAACTTCCTTTTCAGGCATGCCAATGAGGAACGTAATCATATGATGAAAATACTTGAGTACATTTTGAAAAGAGGTGCAAAGGTGACGGTTAGCGCAATTCCAGCGCCGGGGCCTGACCCAAAAAGCGTAAATGATTGCTTTGAGAAGGTATTCAGATCGGAAGTGGAGAACACTGCCTCAATTTACGAGATCGTAAATATGAGTATGACCGAAAAGGATTGGGCAACATGGAACTTTATGCAATGGTTTGTGAAAGAGCAAACGGAAGAAGAAACACTGGCCATGGATTTACTGTCGAAAATAAAAGTTGCGGGTGGAAAAAAGGCCAATGACGACGCTCTTTATGCACTTGACATTGATTTGGGAAAAACCCCCGATGACGCTACGCTGGCACAGGACGTATCAGCAGCCAACCCATAAATTACCCATTCAGAAAACTAATAAATAAAAACAGGCTATCCCAAAAGGATGGCCTGTTTTGCTTTGACGTAAATTCATAACGCAAAGTTTATTCAAATGTCATCAATCCATCGTCCAATCCTACACATCTACAGTTGCGCCGCCGGCAGTGGTTGTGCTCACCGGCTGAGAAGCATCAACAATTTTCACATCAGCCCGCACATTCCAGTCATCCAGGAATATTGCTTCAAAATATTTAGCGATATCTGCATTTTCAATAATCACACCTGCGTCACGGTTACGCAGCGTACCATCTGCCGACCAGTTTTGACTGCTTACCAATACCACTTTTGAATCAACTACGATCCCTTTGTTGTGCACCCGGTTTTGTATTTTAAGGACGCCTTCTACCAGGTCATTTTGATGTAATACTTCTATCCATTGCGGCGTGTTCTCAAACTGGCTGGTAATTACCTTAACATCAAGGCCATTTTTCTTCGCATTGCTAAGGGCATTCACCAATAACATAAAATCCTGGTCCCCTGCGTTAGTGGAAGGGTGAATATATTGGGTTTGCATGTAAACAGTTTTTTGGGCCGACTGGATAAGTGCCAATATATTATCAACATACATGCTGGTGTGCACACCAGGGTCTGGAGTTAAAAGCGGTTGAATAGAAACGGGCACATTATTAAAAAGCTTTTGCTTGCCTAATGTTGACGCCGGTGCAGTGTTTCGTGCCTGGAAGGTTGATTTCGCACTCTCCGCCTGTAGATTACTCATGGCGCTCTTAATTAAATTATGCTGGACCTGGTTCCCTGCGCTCTGACCATTTTGCGCAACAGTAAAATCGTTATCGATATAAGCCTTAAAAAGCAGGGCCATTTCAGGGTCAAGCACAATCACGTGCCAGTCACGATCGGCATTTGCCAGGCTACCTTTCGCGGGGTCGTTAGCAGCTAAGTTGGGTTGGTTACTGACGTTATAATTCCCGCTCGAAAGCATAAATGCCTTTGAATCCCTGACGGCAACCTTTATATGATAAGCTGTCGGGAATATCCATTCGGTGACAACGGGATCGTTGCGGGTAAGCGCCCAATTGATTTCCGCATTCGGATCGGAATTCAGGATATCTGTTCGGGTAACATCATCCGTTTGATTTGCTGTCGGATTACGTGGAGGATGGTCCAGTACCATCTTAAACTGCATATTGCCGGGCTGAATCACACTTATTACTTCATTCAATATATCGGCCGAAGTAAAATCGTACATAGCAATTGTAAGATCTGTTGTGGTTTGACTCAAAAAGTCTTTTAGAACAGTGAAGCCATCATCCGGGCTGGCCCAACAAATAATTGACGTGTTTTTTGTAAATTTCTTTAATGGAGCCCCTGCTGGGGCAGCATATTGCACCGGCGTTTTAGGGGGGCCAGCTGGTATACTCGTGGCACTACTAGTTTTTTGTGTAGAGGGTATTAGATTACCCGAAGGCAGGCTGCGCTCCAATGCAAAATCGGGCTCCCTGTTTTCGTCTCTCATGTGTACTTTAGCCAATTCAAAACTTGCAGGACTTTTTGCTCGTAATCGTTGCAAACCTGTGGCTTCCCGGACATCCACCGGAACGCCCTCGATAGAAGTCGGAAGCTTTTGAGCAGCAGGCAGCCCGTCAAGCTTCTTGTCTACCGTAACCACTATGGCCGGTTTATCTGTGATCCAACCATTTGATATTTTAAAACCGGGCCTTACTGTAAGGGCCCCGGGTTTACTAAAAACCGGGATATTCCTTTTAATTACATCGTCGATCTTAGCGTGGTTTATAGTTGCGCTCATAGTTCATGAAATCATTATAAATGATTGGTTTTTTGTTATTTAATATAAATGTAAATCTTATATATGAAAATAAACACCGTGTTTTAACGGTATTTTACTGCGTGGTTATACGGTAATTATCTTTCAGTATAATCCTGGTTTACTTATTGTTAAATCCGAACTTATCTGTAAATTAGTGAGGTAATCAGATTACCAACACCTTTAAATTGCAGCCATGCCCAATCACCTTTCAATTCCCGGAATTATTCATACAGCCATCAGTATCATTGCGCTGTTTGTAGCTTTTTATGCCTTATATCGCGATGGTCAGATTAATCCTTCAAATGGACACGGCAGGTTATATATCTGGTTAACCGTTATTACCTGTGTTACCGGCTTTCCGATCATGAAGACAGGGCATTTACGCCGGGACATTACCTGGCGATCATAATCATCATATTGCTGCCTGTTGGGATCTATTCCAAACGCCTGTTCGGGAAACTGGGAGAGTATATCGAAGTTATTGTAATGTCAACAACACTTTTCCTGTCATGCATTCCGGCTATTGTTGAGACATTGACGCGATTACCAATTAGTCACCCGATAGCAGATGGTCCGAATGACCCTGTGCTGCAAAAGGGCCTTAGTGCTTTGATGCTTTTGTATGTTGTGGGGGTGGTATACCAGGTCGTTAAATTAAGGGCCAAAAGACGACTGGTTCAGGGCGCCTAAAATTGCTGCTGCTGGTATTTATAATGCAGTTGTTTCAAAGTTTCTTCTGAAGCTGAATCAGATGAAATCCCATACCCCGAAACCAGCAAGCCCTTCAGTCCGGCTGGGGACACAAGGGCATATACTGTAGCTTCGTCGGCCGGGTCCGAAGCACCTTCATAACGGTACAGGTCGGCTATTTCAAACTCTTCTGCATGGTATGCTTTATCGCCCGCTACCAGTTTGCCTGTTTGCAGGCGAAAATCCAAAACATATCCTTGCTTGTGAAGCTTTTCGATGGCCTCGGTAACCGTATCGTAATGAAATTGCTGTTTCATACAGGATGATGACTGCTTAAAGTTACCAAATACTGTTAACGATTTTCAAAAAAAAATCGCATATTGTATCATCTTTTGAACCATATACGTAATGGCAGATATATATACCCCAATATTTGTGTTATGAAAAACTTAAAAAGGTCGATAGCAGGGCTCAGTGCGGTATGTTTGCTATCATTGTTGCTCTCATCTTGTCTCAAAAGCAGTCCATCCTACTACAACCCGCCTATTGCATTGGTTTCATTTTTCCAGGCTTCCCCGGATGAACCTGCACTGGATCTGTATTTTAATAATAACAGGGTTAACTGGAACCCAATAAGCTATGGCAGTGGCCTGGATTACTTTAATGCTTTTGCCGGGCAGAGAACCGTTTATTTCTATGTTCAAAATACCATGAATAAGTTGTATTCGGATACCCTTACTTTAAAACCAAATGATGTTTATTCGCTTTTCCTGGTAAATACCCCGTCAACACCAGCTATGGTTGTTCTGAATGATACAATTAACAGACCGGCGAGCAATACCGCAAGTATCCGCTTTGTTGATTTGAGCCCGGATGCGCCTGCTGTTGACCTTGCCCTGAATGATACCGTTAAAGTTTCAAATAAAGTCTATAAGGGTTTTTCCACATTTATCCCGGTTGCCGGTAATAAAACCTACAGTTTCCAGGTCCTTCAAAAAGGCACAACAACTGTTTTGGCTTCGCTTAGTAATGTGACACTTACCGATGGGTATGTTTATACCATTATGCTGACGGGCTTTTCAGCGGGGACAACCAGTGCCGATAAATTAAATGTTTATTACACAACCAATGCACAATTCTTTTAACGGGGGTTGTATTTCAAAAAAATATTAAACAGGGTCGGTTAAATACTTATCTACTATCGTGTCGGCGCCATTATAATTTACCAAAATCTGGTGAACACTGTGAGGTGCTATGAATACCATATAGGGTTGACCTTTGACATACCCGGCGAAACCTCTGCCAGTATAGCGGAGGTTTTGTCCTGGTAATAGTTTCATGTTTTTTCTTATCATTTATGGCAGCCCGTCAACCTTTATTGGTTACCGGCTATTGAACTACCTATGTCTTTTTGGATTAAATGCCACCAGGTATTGCATATCGTGAGGTACCCTGGTTACGTCCAGTTTATTTTGAATATTAGATGCCGCCTGAACCAATTTTGACTTTACAACACCAAATAATTCGGCTAAAATTTCGGGCAAAACTTTGGTTGAAATAATCGGGTAATATTTCTTTTCAAGCGCAGTTCTTTCAGCCGTGTTAGCCAGGCTCAGTTCCCACCCTTCATCATCTTTGAAACCGAACTCCTTTGCACAATTGTTCAGGTCGTACACGTATATCTTAGCCTGGAATTCTACTAATGGATTTGCCATATTTATTACTTCTTTTTGTTTATTGTTATCTCACTGCTTGATGCCGACTTTTTACCTGCCTGGTAATCTGACTGGCCCTTTCTTGCAGTGGGATCAGGTGCCTTTTTTTTCTCTTTAATGCCTTTGTCTTTGCTCATTGTCTTATTTATTTATGTTCATTTTCCGTCCGCTCTGTACATAATTTCAATAATTTGAAACCGTCAAACAGGATATTTTGATTATTCCATTTTATCTATAACCGTATTTATGTTGCTTAAATACTGCCTGTTGTGAGGTAAAGCAGTGTCCAAGGGAAGGAGAATAATATGCAGAATACTACGCTTTTTTTCTAAAGGTAATAATAATAAACCGGTTATACTTCAATAACTTATATTTTTTACGGGCGATCTCATTTTTATTGTGCTGTTAGTAAAAAGGCTGTTGCATTTCAATTTTGATAAAACTAAAAGACAATAGCCGTTGTTTCTATAACAACGGACCAATTTGAGTAAAAAAAAGAAAGTATAAATACTGAATTATCAGCTATTTATACAACTCTTTTTCAACCTATCCCGTAGAACTGGCAGCAAAATTGCTGTGTATTTAATATTAACACAAACAGCTATGACAACCATATATTTGGCCCTTAAAGTAAGCGCCTTACTATTGACCATGATACTTCCACTTCGCAGGCAGCGAAGAAAAGAATATAGAAACCATATAGAATTAAGTGATATCGGTGTAAATGAAAAGGGTGTGTTAGAAAGGCTTGCCCAAAAAGAGGGCGATCACCCTATAAAAATCAAGCACTAATCATTATTTTTTCAATAGAATTTAAAGCCCTGCCATCAGGGCTTTTTGTTTTACTTAACTGGTTTAAACTCCTGGTTGGATACAGGAGGGTTCCCTGGAATAATTATCACATTAAACCCATGCTGGTTGTCCTTATGGCAATTGTTGCAATTAGCTGTAAGGTCAACAAAACCTTTTTTAAACGCCCCCAAATCCTTTTGCTTTATTGCCGCGCTAATACTGCTGATGGCAGGATCTATGATCCCAATGCTTTTCACTTCAGGCCTGTCGGTACAATATTGTTTAATATCATCAAGCGTTTCACCGATTTCATGCACTTCAAAATCTGCGAGTTCCCAGTTCTTATTAATCCCCGCAAACCACAATTTAGCATGGTGCTCCTGGATACCGAGCATAAATTCGCCCAGGCCCGGCTTATAGGTAGTATTTAGTTTTTTCTGCAGGCTGTCAAGCTTTGCCTGTAATTTATCATTATTATCGTTCTGACTGCTGCAAGATGCCAATACAGCTATTATTACAAAAAATATTATCGCTTTCATAAAAGGGATTTTGAGTAATGCACTAAATTAATTTTTTATATACATCCTGCGTGTCAATATCTACAATTCCTAAGGGAAAAGGAACGATGGCTACTTTATCGCTGTATTCCTTTATTATTTTCTTTGCTCCAGCATCTCCATCTAAATTTTCTAATTGCTCAAAAAAACTTTGATTAAAAAGGGCAGGCACGCCGGTAACATTTTCATATTCGCAGGCAATAATTGGTTTACCTGTTGTTTTCCCCTCAGCTATCAATTCAGTCAATATGGAAGAGCTGATATATGGTTGGTCACACACCATTAGGATCGCAGCGTCAGGCAATGGCTGTATACTTTTGAGGGCCTTGATCCCCGTTGCAAGCGACGACGCTATACCCGTTTGCCAGTTTTCATTTTCTACCACATCCACGCCAGCAATATCCGTTTGACTTAAAATCAAATCTTTACTTGATCCCAATACTAATATAATACATTTAATACCGGCGTGTTTTACTGCATTGATGGTACGCTGAAGAAGCGTTTCGTCGCGATAAATCAGCAATTGCTTGGGCGAGCCCAAACGGCTCGACCCACCTGCCGCCAGGATAATGGCACAGCAATTACTTACGGTAAATTTTTCGTCATTAGCTTTAATGTTTTTCATCTCACATAGCAAAAGCTATTATCATTTACCGAACGGCGGCCTGCCATCCAGTTGCCGGTATAATGGCAGGTCGTTTCTTGGTTTTGCCGATTGATGAAAGTTCTTACAGTAATATACCTGTAAATGTAATTCATCCACTCCGCTGCGCATGATAGCAATATCCGGCAACTGCGTTACGCTGTCAAAAAAAGGCCTTACGTCGGCATCGACGCTGGCTTCGTTTTCTTGTGCGACAATAATGGCGTCATAACCGATAACTGTTTTCGGGTCTATAAGGAACGCAGTATTTCGCGGGTCGTTGGTAAAACTTATCACTGGTTTTTGTCCTTTCAGCGCCCAGTCAACTTTCCCTGTCAACCACCAGCGCACACTACCGGCAAATATTTTTTTATTTTGCATCCAGCCTTCCTTTTCAAACCGGGTACCAATATCATTATAGTCAATACCCTGAATGGTTGGGTCGACATTATCTCCGTGAAACTCTTTCACCATCCATTTAGGGCCATAAAAGGTCCAAAAACCAGTAACCATGTGCAAACTGATGACGCTTATTGTAATTACCGTAAAACAGGTTGAAAACCTCAGCCACCTGCGTGTCAGTCTGCTACCCTTGTTTTCTGCGTTAAGGCTTTTATCAATAGCATATCCAAGCGGAATAAACAGCATCATATAACCAGGCGCCTGCCAGTGAAAATGATATTGGAGATTCGCCCAGAGGGTTACTACGGTAAAAAATACGATCGGCAAAACGGAGAGCCAAAAGAAAAAACCATAGAGTTGCGAGGTGTTTCTTTGCCTGAACGACTTGTAAAGTTCGCGCACTGTCGGCACCCAAATCCATGGAAGTATTACTAAAGCCTGGCCGCCGATGCTTCGAAAAAACCAGTCAAAATGCAACTGAAAGTTCGAACCCGTACCAGCCCTTGACCCCTGGAATACAAACGACGCCCAGTTATTATTGTAGTTCCACCAAAGCACCGGTATTGCAAAAATAATTGTGATTAGCACGGCCAGGTATGGCCCCGGATGCCAAAGCCAATGCCTTTGGTTCTTATTGGTCCCCAAAAACATAAATGCGCCCGCAAAAATAAATAACACATGGTATTTGCTCAACGTAGCCAGGCCAAGGCATACGCCTGTCATAATCCAGAGTAACCAGGTTTGGCTACTATTCCTGATAGTTTTAATATCTATTGATGCCTGTCCAAAAAATATCTTAACCATAAAATACAGGCTCGCCAGCCAGAAAAACATTAAGGGCGCATCGGGCTGGAACCAGCAGGCCACCGAAACGGTAAATAACGCACTTAAGTTCATCACCACAGTGGCCCAAAAACCCGCTTTTGCATTAAATAATTGCCGTGTAATTAAGAACAAAAGCCAGCTGGTACCTGCAAACAGCACAACCGCCGGGAATCGCAAACCAAGATTAGTTAAGCCAAATACCTTGATACTCAAACCACTCAGCCAGAAAAACAAGGGTGGCTGATCGAAATAACTCCACTCCAAATGCACCGTGCCCCGAAAATAATATGCCTCACCTATGCCTAACCCGGTGTAAGCGGCAATAAAAAGACGGATAATGAAAGTGACGAGAATTAGAATGGTAGTATAAAGCGCCGCGTTGGCCTCCGTTAATTTTTTCATTCGTGAAGCAGATATTTCTGATTTGCAAAATGAGCAATTCTTTGAGCGAATACCAATTATTTACTTAATTTTTTAATTGCATACTTTTTCAATTATGTAACAATAATTTTAACTTGATTATAGGTTTAAAATACATAGTTTTATTTTTTATAAACCCAACACACTTTCTTTAATATTTTAAAAACATGACCTCAACCCCGGCTGACGATTTTCAGCAAACGCCAACGCGCCTTTATTCTTTGGATGCCCTGCGCGGTTTTGATATGTTTTGGATAATGGGCGCCGACGCGTTATTCCAAAGTTTAAGTGCTGCCGTGCCTCATTCGGGCTTCCTAAAGGTAATTTCTGATCAGTTGGAACACCCTGCCTGGAATGGTTTTCATTTTTACGACCTGATCTTTCCGCTTTTTCTTTTTATGGCTGGCGTGTCAACTCCTTTTTCGGTAGGTCGCGACCTGGAAAAGGGTAAAACCCGCGGTCAATTGGTGCTTCGTGTGGTAAAAAGGGGCTTGATATTAGTATTATTCGGCCTTATTGTGAACAACGGTCTCGAGATAAGGCATTTGGCCGACATCCGGTTCCCATCGGTATTGGGTCGCATAGGTATCGCCTACATGCTTGCCAATATCATATATCTTTATTCCAGCGAGATTGCTCAAATGATATGGTTCTGGGCATTACTGATTGGCTATTGGTTGTTGCTTAAATTTACTTCAGCCCCCGGCTTTCATCCCGGCGATTTGACCCCTGAGGGCAACTTTGCATCTTATGTTGACCGCACCATATTGCCCGGCCATTTATATGTACCTTTTCCAGATGGCCGCCCCAACATGCACGACCCGGAAGGTTTATTTTCAACCATCCCAGCCATCAGTACTGGTATATTGGGTATTTTAACAGGCATAACACTAAAAAAGACAAGTCTTAGCCAAAACCAAAAAACGATCCGGCTGGCGTTAGTTGGAATTGTCTTTCTGCTGTTAGCACAACTATGGAACCTGGATTTTCCTATCAATAAAAACCTCTGGACAAGCTCATTTGTGTTGAATGTAGGTGGTATAAGCTTATTATTGATGGCATTGTTCTATTATGTGATAGACGTTTCGGGGCATCAAAAATGGGCCTTCTTCTTCAAAGTGATTGGCATGAACTCGATCCTGATCTATATGTCGGGGCATTTCATTAGTTGGCATTATACCGCCAATGGATTTTTCAAATGGCTTTTTCAACTATGCGGTGAACCCTGGGGTGCGGTAATGCTTGCTCTTTGTGTTTTGCTGATCAAATGGTTGTTCCTGTACTTTATGTACAAAAAGAAAATCTTCTTACGCGTCTGAACTAATATGGAGAGAAGGGCTTTTGTACGACTTTCGGCTTATACGGCGCTGGCGCTTACGCTGCCTTTTGCGGATAGCTGTAAATCAAAACCTGGCGACACGCCATGGGCTCAACCTCTTTTTTTCTCCCACATCGTTGATATAAAAGCTATTAATGAGGCCGGCAAAGCTTATCGTAAAATGGTAGCAGATGAGGACGATAAAAGTAGGCTGACCCTGCTATTGACGGCGCAAAATACCATAACGTCAAAAGATGCTATTCAAGCTTCATTGGATAACCGTGTTAAACAAGATTTCAAAACAGGCAAAACAGTAACAGTAAGCGGCTGGGTGCTTTCAGTAACTGAGGCACGCCAGTGCGCGTTATTCTCAATTCTAAACGCCTAATTATGCATATCGACGCAAGGCAACTACCGGATAATACCTTGATTGAAGGCGATATTTGCATTATAGGCGCAGGTGCTTCGGGTATCAGTTTGGCTTTGGAGTGGATGAATACACCATATAAAGTTATTTTACTGGAAGGCGGCGGATTCGACTATGACGCGGCCATGCAGGACCTGTACCGGGGTAAAACTACCGGGCAGCGTTATTACCCGCTCGAATCGGCAAGGTTGCATTATTTTGGTGGCACAACCGGTCACTGGGCAGGTTTTTGTTCGACTTTTGACCCGATAGATTTTAAAAAACGCGACTGGGTGCCGCATAGCGGCTGGCCCATCAAATGGGAGGACCTCGACCCATTTTATGCCCGTGCACACAAAAACCTTGATTTGGGGCCTTATGAATATAGTTACGATTATTGGAAAGCTAAGGAGCCCGGCATGGAGTCCCTACCTTTTGAACCCGATACGGTTTGGAACAAAATATGGCAGTTTAGTCCGCCTACCCGCTTTGGAGAAAAGTATAAGAATACAATAGTTAATGCACCAAATGTCCATTTATATACCTATGCCAACGTTACCGACATTACCGCCAATGAAAATGCATCGGCTATAAAGCAGGTCACAGTAAAAAATATCGCCGGAAAGATGCATACGGTCAAAGCCAAATATTTTGTATCGGCCTGCTGCGCCATCCAGAATGCGCGGTTGCTTTTAGCATCCAACAAACAGGCCCCTAAGGGATTGGGAAATGACAATGATAACGTAGGCCGTTATTTTATGGAACACCTCGAGATCAAATCGGCCGAGCTGTGGATGCCTGACCCGGACCCTCTAAAATTATATGCCATTGAATATGGCAAAACTAAATGGCGCGCCGAACTGGCCATCAGCGCACGGATGCAGGAAAAATACCGCATTCTGAATGGAACTGCCTCGTTCACCCCGCTTGAGGCGGCAAAGCATCAGCCTGCATTTATCGATATATGGAAATCCAGCGACCCTAAAGAAAGGGATAAAGCTTTCGGCAAATTCGATGTCAGCAAAGGTAAGGCGCAAAGTAAAAAGGGCTACTCATCTTACCAGTTATTCACACGGGTAGAGCAAGGTCCGAACCCCAACAGCCGGGTTACGCTGGATACTGAGACGGATGCTTTAGGCGTACGACGGGCTATGTTGCACTGGGAGCTAACATCATTGGAAAAGAGAAGCATACGCAGCATTTACGAAATTATCGGCCAGCAACTTGGCATTGTCGCAAAAGGGCGTATACGCCTATTGGAATATCTTCGGGATGAAAATGATAATAGCTGGCCCGAGTTTACCGGCGGCGGCTGGCACCACATGGGTACTACCCGTATGGGCGATGACCCAAAAGTCAGCGTGGTTGATGCCAATTGTAAAGTGCACGGCATCGCTAATTTATTTATGGCTGGTTCGTCATGTTACGTTACGGCAGCAGCGCCCAATCCCACCTTAACCTTAGTCGCATTGACATTAAGATTATCGGACCACTTGAAAAAAGTAGCAGGCGGTAGTGCCTGAATGTTTCTGCCAATAATACCTCATACTGCCAACAGGAAATAAAAAACTGCCAACTCAGAACTGCCAGCTGAAAACTGTATGTCAGCTTGTCGGCTTTTATACAATGGCAGGAAAGTTGATTTGCCGTATTGAATCATGAATTTTAGTGATATGTTAAAGAAAAAAAAGAAAGAAGACACTGATAATACAGAACATAGCGGCACAGAGGAAGCTTTGGCTACCGAAGGTAATGACGTATTCACGGCGGAACCAACTCCTGAAGAATTGCTGAAACAGGAGGTTTCCCTTGCCAACGACAAGTACCTGCGTTTATATGCCGAATTTGACAACTTCAGGCGACGCACCCAAAAAGAACGTGCTGACCTGTTACAAACGGCCGGCAAAGATGTGATCGTATCCTTATTGCCGGTATTGGACGACTTTGACCGCGCGTTGCGCCATATGGATAACGCTTCAGATGTAAATGCCGTAAAAGAGGGTGTCACGCTTATCCAGCAAAAGTTTAAAAATATATTGGGTCAAAAAGGTTTAAAAGAAATGCAATCCATAGGAGCGGCATTCGACCCAGAGTTACACGAAGCTATAACCAACATACCTGCCCCTACCGACGAACAAAAAGGCAAGGTACTGGATGAAGTGGAAAAAGGCTATTACCTGAATGATAAGGTAGCCCGCCACGCAAAGGTTGTGGTAGGGAACTAAAATAATTTCGGATTTCGGATTTTCACTTTCGAAATTGAATATTCGAAATTCGACATAATAATATATAGATGGCAAAAAGAGATTATTACGATGTTTTAGGTGTTTCCAGAGGTGCGGATGCCGATGAGATAAAGAAAGCGTATCGCAAGATGGCTATCAAGTATCACCCTGACAAAAATCCTGGCGACCACCAGGCTGAAGAAAACTTCAAGGAAGCGGCAGAAGCATATGAAGTATTAAGCAACGCCGATAAAAAGGCGCGCTATGACCAATTCGGCCACGCAGCCAATGCGCATTCGGCAAATGGCGGCGGTTATGGCGGCGGCGGTATGAATATGGAAGATATATTCAGCCAGTTTGGCGACATATTTGGTGGTGGCAGTCCTTTCGACGGCTTTTTTGGCGGCGGAAGGCAAAGTGGCGGCGGCCGGCGTGTTCAACGTGGCAGCAACCTGCGCATCAAAGTAAGACTAACGCTTGAAGAAATTGCCAACGGGACTGAAAAGAAAATAAAAGTAAACAAGCAGGTAGCCTGTAAAACCTGCGACGGAACAGGCGCAAAAGACAGGTCATCAGTACAAACTTGTAAAACCTGCGGCGGCCAGGGCGCGGTGCGCAGGGTAACCAATACTATCTTGGGCCAGATGCAAACTACCAGCACCTGTCCTACCTGTAACGGCGAAGGCACCACAATTACAGCAAAATGTACTGTTTGCCATGGCGAAGGCGTGGTACGCGATGAAGAAACGATCAGCATTAACATACCAGCCGGTGTAAGCGAAGGCATGCAATTAAGCATGAGCGGAAAAGGCAATGCCGCTCCGCGAGGTGGCATACCGGGTGATCTGATCATCCTGATCGAAGAAATACCTCACGAAACCTTAAAACGCGATGGCAACAATGTGATTTACGACCTGCACATCAATTTTGTTGACGCGGCAATAGGAACTACAGTTGAGGTGCCAACTATTGATGGTAAAGCCAAGATCAAAATTGACCCGGGTACCCAGGGCGGAAAGATATTAAGACTAAAATCGAAAGGGATACCTGAGGTGAATTCATACCACCGTGGCGACCAGCTCGTACATATTAACATCTGGACTCCAAAAGCATTGAGCCGTGAGGAACGCGAATTGCTGGAAAAATTGCAAGACTCGCCAAACTTTAAACCAAGTCCGGGTAAAAACGAGAAAAGCTTTTTTGAACGGATGAAGGAGTATTTTGAATAGTCCGGAAGTCGGAAAGACCGCGTAAGTCCGAAAGATTTAAGGCCCGGGATCAGTTTGATTTCGGGCTTTTATTTTACGTTTTTATTCTTTGCCCTTTGTTATAAACACGCGTTTCAAAATGCAAAGGAGATTCATCGCACATAACCAGGTTGTCAGGAATATTATCTTTCAAAAATTTGGAAGGGCTTATACCGAACATTTGCACCATCATTTTGTGGAAGTGGCTGCTATCGGTAAAACCGGCATCAATAGCCGCTTCGTTTACAGAATAGCCTGCCATGATCTGGTTAGTAGCATATCTGATTTTGTTCCACAGCATATACCGGTACAACGAAACACCTGTCACCTGCTTAAATAAGGAACGCAGCCTGCTTTCCGACAAGCAAACTTTATCTGCGATCGATTTTATTGTTGTATCCTCCGGATGCATTGTTGAAATAAACTGCTCCGCCGTTACTATCCTTTGGTCTGCAGCAACATTCCCAATCTCCAACGATAAGCTTTCTAATATTCTATTAATTAAGTTTTCGAGTATCGACGGCTCGGGTGTTATTAATGCTTGCTGAAGTTCGGCGGAATTAACAAAATGGAATATATTTAAGTCAAGCGCATGAACCTCATTTTCTGCCAGGTACTTAGATTTTATGGATTGCGCAATCCTGGTTTCGGCGTCAAGGTAAATTATTAACTGTACGCTTTCGTTGGTGTCTAACTGGTGCAATACATTCTCTTTGATGATCAGGCTTTTGCAGGCCCTCCATCTACTGCCTTTTGTTTTGAACCGAAAATCCTTTTGGGTGTCGAGCACCAGTTGCATGGTGTTATGACTATGAAACGACGTAAGGTGGGACGAATAGAAAAAAGCAGCCACACCGTTCCACATATAAAAAGTGGATGTAAATGGGCTTTTTCCGTGTTTCATGTTTTCAGTTCTAATAAAAGTCAGTCATTTTTTACAACTTTCAAAAATTGCATTGTAATAGTTTTGACAAAAAACTACGAAGATGAAGGCATCAGCTATTATTACCTTGCTCCTTTTACCCTCATTCATTTGTTTTGGGCAAACAAAACAAAACAGCAACGAGCTCACACCGGTTCGGGGCATCTATAAAACATTTGAAGCACTGAGCTCCAAACCAAAATCGCCCGGCCTGGATATTGATAAGGTAAAATTCCCGTTTGACCAGGCCTGGGCCGATAAAGTATTGAGTGTTAAACCATATTACCTAAGGAGTACTTCGGCGGCAGATTTCAAGCTTCCTGATCCCCCGGCAAACAGCTCAGACCAAATGCGCGCCGAGTTAAATTACCTGCTGACGCTGCAAAACACCCGCACTTTGGAGGACATCACCACAAGCATATATATGTCCAACAACCCGGAAAGCCCAAGCGATGTTGGCCAGTATATCGGGTATTGGACAGCCCCTCAAAAACTTCCATTGACAGATTCTCTGATGGATAAAGTTGAAAGGGACGGCGATTATTTTCTTTGGTCGATGAAATTTAAATATGCCCGCCCCAGACCATATGTTATTGAACCGCGAATCCATGATATGGAGGAATCCCGCGCATCATCTTACCCAAGCGGTCATGTGACCTATGCTTATATCCGTGCCTATATCTACCAGGAATTGGCGCCTGAGTTTACCGATGTCTTTATGGCAAAGGCCTATGCCATGTCGCATGCACGCCAGATCATCGGCGTTCACTATCCAAGCGATTGCGAGGGTTCCAGAATATTTGCAAGACAATTTGTCAACATGCTTTTCGAAAATGAAGCATTTAGGAGGGATTTTAATAACGTCAAAAAAGAATGGGCGGCTAAGAAACAAGAAAGCTTGAACACCACATTAAAAGCATTGCCGAATTAAATTTCGGCTTTGCTTTCTTCTATTTCCTGCGCGGTTGGTGCATGATCAAGTCATTAATTATATCCTGCACCTCTTTATAATCCGCCTTCTCAACCAAATAAGCCTGCCCTTTACTACTATGATCCCAAATATCGCTGCCATCGTCGGCCACTTTCATTCTGCCGGAATGCAGCGTATAATAGGCCGAATATCCTTTGATCGCGACAAGCACTGCTGTTTCATCCCAACTCATGCGTCCGGCTGAATCTTCTTTAGCCTTAGGTATGCATATAGAGAATACATCTTTAATCGGGTCATTATGGATAGACGCGTTATGTATTAACGGAATCCCAACATGTATCTTAGCTCCTATCTCAAAGCCACTCAGTATAATTTGCGTCGGCCAGTTCTGATAAACGTTTTGCGAAGCCTTCGCATCCTTCATTACATTAAATTCAAACCCGGACGGGAATTTACCTGCCATACATACCAATAGCTTCACTTTTTTGCTGACAAGTGTTTTCCCGTCAAGACCGGAATATTCATCGGCAGTGGTATTTAACAAATTTGAAAGATTCGTAAGAAATCCTACCGTCACGATAGTTACGCTTTTATCCGGTTGCGACGCCAATATTTTACGGTAGAGTTTTACTGCGTCCCAGGCTTCATCATTTGTTTTAATTTTATGAGGATATTTTGCCAGGAGTGTATCCGTCCAATGCTGAAAGTCGCGCAGCTCCAATGCATATCCTTTTGGAACACCTACCGGTATTTCCGGCCTGTTGAAATAGGTATTGAACACATTTAACACGCCCGCCACACCCTCGTATTTGGTACTGGCCATGGTAGCGAGTATTCTCGCCTGTCCGCTATCCGCTAAAGCATGCAAAATGGTGATAGCTCCTGTATCGTCATAATCAGGCCCCATATCGCTGTCGAAAATTATGTTGACGGGGTTTTTAGTCATCTTTTGAGCATAAAGCCCCATCGACGGTAAACATATCAGGCTCAACAATAGTATTTTGCAAGTATTCAGTCTCATAACTACTATAAAGGTTTAAAAGGAAGGAGTTTATTGTAAGTATACACTAAATTATTATTTTTATCGCGAACCAATCACGATATGAGCCATTGCACCAAACCAGTTGGTTTATTTAAGGTATCTGACTCTCTTCGTAACAAAAACGTTATCTTTCAATCCAATTATCATAACTGACCTTTTATATGCTAAGTATTCGACACATCGAAAAGCAATATGCCGGCCACAAGGCATTAAGCGATGTGAGTTTAGAAGTTGAAAGCGGACAAATATTCGGCCTTCTGGGCCCGAACGGCGCCGGCAAAACCTCTCTGATCCGCATTGTCAATCAAATTACAGCACCTGATTCAGGTGAAGTTTACTTTAACGGCGAAAAGCTAAATCAATCACACATTAACCGTATTGGTTACCTGCCCGAAGAACGCGGTCTTTACAAAAAAATGGAGATCGGCGAGCAGATGATATACCTGGCACGTTTGAAAGGATTATCCAGAGACGAAGCTACCAAACGCTTAAAGGTGTGGTTCGAAAAGCTTGGCATGGAAACCTGGTGGAAAAAAAAGGTAGAAGAACTCTCCAAAGGAATGCAGCAGAAAGCACAGTTTGTAGCGACCGTATTGCACGAACCCGACCTGCTTATCCTGGATGAACCTTTCACTGGCTTCGACCCTGTAAATGCCGAACTGATCAAAGACGAGATATTGGAACTAAACAAAAAGGGCGCTACCATCCTGTTCTCAACACATCGCATGGAATCGGTCGAGGAGCTTTGCGACTCGATAGCCCTTTTACATCTTTCACACAAAATTCTCGATGGCAAGGTTAAAGCCATTCGTAATTCCTATCGTAACGATACTTACCTGGTTGAATATTCGGGTGAAAAATTGAGTTTTAATGGCGCCCAGCCCTTCGAAGTGCAAAGTGAGTCCACTGACGATGACAGGAATATGATGAAGATCAGCCTTAAAACGGGCAGCACAGCCAACGAAGTGTTGCAGTACCTGCTCCCAAAAACACAGATCACGATGCTACAGGAAGTGATCCCAAGTATGAACGAGGTATTTATTGAAACCGTAAATAAAAAATCAGCCTGACCATGAATAAAATTTTATTGATCATACAGCGGGAATACTTAACACGTGTTAGGAAAAAGGCATTTATCGTAATGACGTTGCTGGTTCCATCGCTTTTTGGGGGCATGTTCGCCACTATTGCCTACCTGGCTAAAAATAATAATGAAAAGATATATGTCATCAATGTAGTAGATCAAACCAATCATTTCAAAGGCAAGTTTCAGGACACTAAGGTGCTCAAATTTCAATATTCTGAAAAGCCCATCAGTGTAGTAAAAGCCTCGCTAAATGATGATGACCTTGCGTTGCTGATCCCTTCAAATACAAAGGACAGCGTAACGCTATTCTCCAAAAAGAAAAATACGTTAGGAGTGTCCGATGATATTCAGCAAAAAATGAATGATATCGTTGTGGGAGATAGCCTGGTTAAAATGCATATTGATACCACGCCTCTGCATAAAGTAAAGAGCAATATTATCATTAAAACAGCCGAGGTAACTGATCGCGGCGATCAAAGTACAAGCATAGGTTCAGCTTACGCCCTCGCTTTTGCAGGAGCGATTTTGATCTACATGTCATTGTTTATATATGGTGCACAGGTAATGCGTGGCGTTATCGAGGAGAAAACAAGCCGTATCATCGAGGTCATAGTATCATCGGTAAAGCCATTCCAGCTGATGGCTGGTAAAATTATTGGTGTTGGCTTGGTAGGCCTCACACAATTTGCGTTATGGATTTTGCTATCCTATTTGGTCGGTAAGATATTTGGTGAGGATATGGTACATGGTAGATTGCAATTCCTTCACACCATGGCCTCCAGCGCATGGTACGAATTAGCCTGTTTTGGCTTTTACTGGCTCACCGGTTTCCTATTGTACAGCGCACTTTTTGCTGCTGTGGGCTCCGCAGTAGATAGCGAAACAGAAACACAGCAGTTTATGTTCCCTATAACACTGCCTTTGCTGTTTACCTATATTTTATCGGTATCCTACCTGTTCCAGGCGCCCGACAGCACCCTGGCAGTGTGGTTATCCATCATACCGTTTACAGCACCTGTCGCTATGATGGTGAGGGTGCCTTTCCATGTGCCCGGCTGGCAGTTGGGCCTGTCTATGGGTCTGATGATTGTCGCTTTCGTCTTCTGCACCTACGTGGCAGCAAGGATCTACCGTGTAGGTATTTTAATGTACGGTAAAAAGCCAAGTTTTAAAGAGATGGCCAAATGGTTTTTCTACAAAGAATAACAGAATATTAATATAATTACATCAATAATCCCTTAGATAGTAAACAATTTAAGGGATTATTTATTTTAGAGGCATGGATAAACGCGTCGCCGTAATGGACCTTGGCACCAATACCTTTCACTTACTTATAGCTGAAGGCAGGATTGGCAATTTTCGCGAAATTATCCACGAACATATTGCGGTAAAATTAGGTGAAGGCGGTATAAATAAAGACATTATCGTTCCCGAAGCATTTGAGCGCGGCATTGAAACGATGAAAAAATTCAGGAGCCAGATAGATGCCTGTGATGTTCACCAGCTAAGGGCAATTGCAACTTCGTCTTTAAGAAATGCCGCAAACGGTGTGGATTTTATCGGGCGTGTGAAACAAGAAACAGGAATTGCGATAGAAATAATTGATGGAAAGCGCGAAGCTGCGTTTATTTATAACGGCGTAAAAGCTGCAGGGTTTTTATCGGCCGAAAGCTCAATAATACTGGATATCGGAGGTGGAAGCGTCGAATTTATTATCGGGAATAAAGAAGGAATTCTATGGAAACAAAGTTTTGAGATTGGCGCTGCGCGATTGATGGAAATGTTTCACCACACCGACCCAATCCCGTCGGCGTCCATTGAAGCGTTGAACCTTTATATTGAGAACACGCTGGGCGAACTGTTTTTGGCCACCAAAGAAATGCCGATTTATACACTGATAGGCTCATCCGGTGCCTTTGAAACTTTTGCCGAATTAGCAGCTTTAAAAAGAAGTGATACATTCGACTTAAAGAGCACGAAGAACTATGTTTTTGACCTCGGGGAATTGCTGACAATAACCGACGAACTCGTATTATCCTCTCATGCCGAACGCGAAGCTAACCAGGCCATCATTCCCGTGCGTGTGGATATGATTGTAACAGCATCATTGATCACTCGTTATATCATACAAAAGCTTGATATAATTAATGTAGCGCTTTGCACCTATTCGTTGAAAGAGGGTGTTTTGGCTGAAATGATGAATCACTAACGATTTACCAAATACTTATCCTATCAGCCTCGGCCCTGTACATCTTTTGGCCCGGTTTTAGGTTGTAGGTTTTATAAAACTCGTCAAAATTTGAATATGGCCCTATGATCCTGTACCATGATGGTGCGTGAGGGTCAGTTTTTATAAAAGCCTTCAGGTAACTGTCCGTCATTTTTCTTCTGCGGCATTGCGCGAATGACATAAAATAACGTTCTGCCGGCGTAAAACCGCCTATCTTTTTGCCGGCTTTATACTGCGCAGTTTTTTTGAATGCATCGAAGGAGATAGCCAGCCCGCCAAAATCCGCTATATTTTCACCTTCAGTCAAAGAGCCGTTAACATGCAAAGAATCCAGTATTTTATAACCGTCATACAGCTTTACTATCTGGTCGGCTTTTTGTTTAAAGCGTTTTTCATCAGCAGGCGTCCACCAGTTTTTGCGATTGCCGTTCCCGTCAAACTGGCGGCCCTGGTCGTCAAAACCATGGGTTAGTTCGTGCCCTATCACCAGTCCTATCCCACCATAGTTTATAGCATCGTCGGCATCCATGGCAAAAAATGGGTACTGTAATATGCCGGCCGGGAACTCGATGGTGTTTAACGAAGGGTCGTACTCTGCATTTACGGTTGGAGGCGTCATCCCCCAGCGGCTACGGTCGGCCTTTTTACCCTTAAGGTAATCGATCATATCCTGGTACAGATAAGCCTTACAGGCCAGGGCATTCTGAAAATAAGTTCCGGGATCAATTTTTACCGTCGCATAATCGCGCCATTTGTTAGGGTAAGCTACTTTTCTTACGATGGCATGCAGCTTGGTAATGGCTTTTTGTTTGGTGGTATCGCTCATCCAGTCCAGCTTCTTTATTCTTTCTTCAAAGGCGGCCTCAACATTAGTAACCAATGTATCCATGCGGGCCTTGGCTGCAGGCGGAAAATATTTTTTCACATAAGTATAGCCCAGTGGGTCGCCCATCAAACCATCGATAACGCGTGACACCTGGTTCCATCGTTCCAGCGGAACATTTTGGCCGTTTAAAGTTTTGTCCCTGAATATGTAGTTGGCATGAGCTATATCTTTATCCAGGAAAACAGCTGTATTGTCCATCAAATGAAACCTGAGGTAGCTTTTCCAGGTATCCAAACTCGTCTTTGACAATTGAACAGCCAATCCTTTAAAAAACTCAGGCTGGGCAACAACCACCGAATCTTCCTTTATTTTTAATTGGGTCATCAGCGACGCCCACTTGATACCCGGAATGGCTGCGACTAAGTCCTTAACACTATATTTGTGATAGTTAGCATCGATATCCCGCAATTCAACAGGTGTTTTGGATGCCTGTGCGAGAGCTGTTTCCAAAGCTATAATGCTGGTTGCATCTAAGCCGGCCTTGATCTCCCCT
>Ga0207155_1048_pt1 | contig 30109 bp, 26 predicted proteins | sample Alteio_BWMinHeat_26_FD_153515 | JGI IMG/M metagenome (GOLD analysis project Ga0207155, IMG submission 153515) | Enriched cells from forest soil in Barre Woods Harvard Forest LTER site, Petersham, Massachusetts, United States -... | ecosystem: Environmental > Terrestrial > Soil > Temperate forest >... | reverse complement strand
GGTCGCCGAAGGCACTAGGCTTGTCACGGGTAAGATATTGATTTTGCCCGGGGTAAGAGTAGCCCCTGGCGAGACCGTCGTGTTGACGGTGCCGCTCGCGGTTCCGCCGGGCGGGACCGTCTTTTTGTCAGCAAAATGCCTAAAAGTGGGATCAAAAGCGAAGATGGTCGAGTACCGGCGATCTTCGATGACAGCATTGAACTTGAATGCAGGTCTACCAGTCGTCGTCGTAGGTGGTTGGAAGGTCTGTGGGCCAGTCTGGACAATCGTGGGCCCGAGAATGGCGCCTGGCGCTGGAAGCGTCAGGTTCTGATTTCCCAGGTTCAGGGTAAAGGAGCTGACGTTCCCAGGCTGTAGGAGCAGAATGCTTGACTGCGCTATAGGTGTGGCTCCCGGCGTTATCTGCAAGTTCACGAAGCCGATCGGACTCCCGCCCGTCGGGAGGCCCGAGTCGGTAGCCGGTGTCAACTGGCCAGTATACCCGCCCTGATATCCCTTAACCGCTCCCGGGACCGTCACAACCCCTACCTGGTTCCCATCTGGGTTCAAACAGGCAAAAATCAGATCCATGAAGTTGTCCGAATCGACCTTCGGATTGACAAGAGGCGTAGATATGCCGGTCGCGGAGCCGAGGGGTGTAACAGGCACAAAGATGGGGGTGTCCCCGGGAGTGAACTTCATGATCTGCCCCGTGCCCTGCTGGGTGAACATCATAGTGCCATTCGGAGCGGGGACTATCCCGAAAGGGAGGCTGTTTGGCGTTGATAAAGGAAACTCGGTTATCTGGTGTGAGGGAGTAGCCCGCCCGATCTTGTTGGCCAGGTACTCTGTAAACCAGAGGTTGCCATCCGGTCCAGGAGCTATAGCGGCGGGGCCAGGGTTGATTGAGGGGATGTCAATCTCTGTTACGGTCCCCGAAGGCGTGACCTTCCCAAGCTGGCCCCCGGTTGCCTCCGTGAACCAGATATTGCCGTCCGGCCCCGGGCACAGTAGAAACGGGTTGCTACCGGATGTGGGAATGTTGAATTCCGAGAACGATCCTGCCGTCGTGACTCTGCCGATCCTGTTGGCCAACTGCTCTGTGAACCACAGGGCATCGTCTGGGCCGGTTGTGATGCCCTTAGGTCCGCTGGACGGCGTCGGTATCGGGAACTCCTTGAGATTGCCGCTGACATCCATCCGCCCGATCTTGTTCGCCAGTTGCTCCGTGAACCACAGGGCATCGTCAGAGCCGGTCACGACGCCATAGGGGCCGGCGCCAGCATTCAGAAGGAACTCCGTAAAGGCTCCGCTCGAGGACACCCGCCCGATCTTGTCGGTGCCGGACTCGCAAAACCAGAAGTTGCCGTCCGGGCCTGCAGTGCATTGAAACGACTGGCTGTTGGGTGTTGGAATCGTGAATTGGGTGATCGTGGGCGGGTTATCTGCGGGAGTCTCGTCAGAGCTGGCCTGACGAGATGCAACCACCACAGGCCGCGGGAGACCCATTCCCGCCAGAGCCCCTACAACCAATACAATGATGGAAATCTTTAACTTTAGTTGCGGCAGACCAAACCTCAGTTGCCGCCGAGCAGTCGCCCGCCTTCGCCTGAACACGCGGTTCATGTCCATCCCTCCCATTCCGATCAGCCCAAACCTAAGTCGCGCACGACTGGCCCGCGTCATCTCAAGTCGATCTATCTCGTTCATTTCAGCCCTCCCACCGATTTGGTTCTGGATATGGATACACTGGCGTTCGCCTTATATAAGTGCTGCTGGCCCTAGAATCCTTTACAAAGGCAAGAGTGATTTCAGACAGATAAGCAGCAATCCGTCAGGCGTTTCATTGAAGTGGACCGTGCCCGCCTCGACCCGCCGGGACACCTCCCGCCAGCTTATCCCGGCGAGAATGGCTGCCTGTTCGGGCCTGACCATGCCGACCGGCTCTCGGCATAACTCGCACCACCTTGATGCGAGCGGCTGGGGACGCCTTATTACCACCACCTCGCTTGTCTCAGTTGTGATCTCTATTCGTCTTTTCGTCGTCACGCCGACTTTCTCCGGCGCCACATCGTCTGGCGCAAGACTGTGCTCACGCGGTCAGTTTCGATGGCCTTTCACGGCAGGTTCCTGTTGCTCCGGAGATCATGTTTGCGCTACAATCGGCGCAATACCAGGGTTGCCGAACCCGTTCTGTTTCCAGAGCGCGCACAGTGTACGCGAGACCACCCCGTTGGGTCCTGAAAGGAATCGGAAAGTTTTCTGAAAGATTCGTGAAGAACTTGCGATGAGTAACCATGATGACCATTTGTACGAGTTCGGCCCTTTCCGCCTGATCCCACGCGACCGCCTGCTGTTGCGCGACGGGCAGCCTGTCCAGTTGACCCCAAAGGCTTTTGAGACGCTTATGCTGCTCGTCCAAAACAGAGGACGAGTCGTGGACAAGAGCACGTTAATCGAATCAGTGTGGCCTGATACCTTTGTGGACGAAAACACGCTGACCCGGAACATTTCGACTTTGAGAAAAGCCATGGGCGAGGATCGCGACGGCAACCAATACATCGAAACAGTGCCGAAACTCGGATATCGCCTCGCAGCCGCGGTAAATCAGGCTCGTGACGAGGGCGATTACCTCGTCGTGCAAAGGAACGTTCGTTCCCATGTGATTATCGAAGAAGAAGACACCAGCGCCGAACAGGAAACTAAAAATCAGGCTGTTGTTTTGGAAAATACCGGGCTCAGAGCCTACGACTTTCCAAAGAGGCGCAGGATTCTGGCAGCTTCGATACTGCCGGTGGCAATGACTGGCGCGGTCCTGATGTGGACTTCGGCAAGCTCGAGCCGAAAAGCCACAATCGCCGCGCATCGGCGGGCTGACGCATATCAGGCTTACCAGCAAGGCCGCCTCTTCTGGAATCAAAGGACCTCAGACGGGCTGGCGGCATGCATTCTTTCTTTTGAGCAAACCGTCAAGCTAGACCCTGGCTTTGCGCTGGGCCACGCCGGGCTGGCTGATGCATACGCCTTCGATTTGGAGTATTGGCCGCAAGCGCGGATCGAGGCAGAGAAGTCGTTAGAGCTAGACAGTCTGTTAGCCGAGCCGCACGCTACTCTTGGATTCATCAGGATGTTCTGGGAATGGAACTGGCCGGAGGCCGAGCGAGAATTCAAGCGCGCCATTGACCTCAACCCAAACTACGCCACTGCCCATCAGTGGTACGCCATCTATCTGGCGGCCTACCACTTTCGGAATGATTGGGCCAGGCAAGAGATGAAGCGTGCCCTGGATCTCGAACCCCTATCGCCGGTCCTGAACGCCGATATGGGGCAGATGTTTTACTTCTCGCACGAGTACGATCAGGCGATCGACTCCTGCCACAAGGCGCTCGACATCGATCCCGACTTCATCAACGCACACGCCTATCTGTATCAGGCTTATACAATGAAGCAGATGTACGACGAGGCTGTGAAAGAGTATTTCAAGCTACAAAGACTCCTGGGCGGAGGACCGTCCGACATCGCTGCTGCCGAAGACACCCTCAGGAAGGCATATGAGGCTGACGGTATCAGAGGCTTCTGGAAGGGCCGGCTCGAAACCATGGGTGTGAAACGATACGATGTCGATGCTTACGCGCGCGCCGAGTGTTACGCGCTGCTTGGAGAGCGGGACCAGGCATTATACTGGCTGCAAAAGTCATATGAGCGGCACGATTTCGCTTTCGCTCTGATGGCGGCAAACCCGATCTTTGATGACCTGCACCCAGACACGCACTTCAAGGACCTGCTGCGGCGATCCGGGCACGGAGACTTGCCGCGATCGCAATCAGACCCGCGCTAGATTCGCGATCTTCCCTCAATCTGGATCAGCGTCGAGAACGTGCCCAGGTCCCGACTGTAGTAGTGAGCGTAAACCTAGGCCATAAGTATTGACTTTGGTCAGTGAACGTGTAGAAATAGTTGCGACGCTCGATGCTTGGGGCTGTCGGCCCCCGGTTCACGGAGCCTCCGAGCCTGCCCCTCTCTTCACTCTATAATCTGGTCCTGCTACCTGACGCTATGACGGATCCCAAGAACTACTACGAGATGGGGTGCGGTGCTTTCGAAAGAGCCGACTACAATCAGGCCGCGGACTTACTGACTCAAGCAGTCGAAGAAGCTGAGGCTGCCCGGCAGCCCGATCCGACTCTGCCCCAGGTCCTGAACAAGCTGGCCGAGGCCGCGAGAGGACCGCGGACTACTCGGAAGCTGAAAGCCTTGCTCGACGAGCCTGGGAGCTGGCGAAAGCAACCATCGGTGACAACGCGCCAGAGGTTGCCGAGAGCCTGACGACCCTGGGACTCATTAGCAAAGATCGTGATGAGTTCGAGGACGCTGAGAGGCTATACAGAGAAGCCCTCGATTGCTGGGAGCGCAACGGCGGCGCTCTTAGGAACGGCTGCGCCAAGACGCTGTGCGCTCTAGGTGATTTATGCTGCCACCTCGATCGATTCGACGAGGCCGAGGCTCTGCACAAACGATCCATCGAAATCCGGAGGAACACCCTGGGGCCGGACCATCCCGAGACCGCGGATAGTCTCAGCAATTTCGGCCTGCTGCGCTACAGAAAGGAAGATTTCGCCGAAGCCGAATCCCTTTACAACCAGGCTCTAGCCATATGGCGGGCAAGGCTGGGAGAAAGGCATCCTAAAGTCGCCACTGCCGTTGGTAATCTGGGGGTGCTATACCTCACCACCGGTCGGTATGACTCGAGTGAGGAAGCCATGACGGTTGCGCTAGAAATACGTGAGGACAGGCTTGGGCCCGAGCACCCATCGACCGCGATCTTGATCTCAAATCTGGCGAGCCTTAGGAAACGGCTTGGAAGATTCGCCGAGGCCGAGACCCTGTGGAAGAGATCGATGGAAATCAAGGAGAGAGTATTCGGGCCCAATTGCCCTGGAGTCGCAAACTCCATCGGAAATCTGGCAGCGCTGTACTTGAAGATGGCTCGCTATCGTGACGCAGAGGCGCTCCTGGTAAGATCGATCGATATCTACGAGACCGCGTACGGGCACGAGCATCTCAATTTGTCGATATCGATTAACAACCTGGCATTCTTGAAAGCTAAAGAAGGCGATTATGAAGGGGCTGCGAGCCTTTACCACCGATCCATCGACATAGCAGAGCGGATTCTCGGCCCGAATAGTCTCGAGGTGGCGCGCGGGCTCGGCAATCTTGCTACCATTGAGTCCAAGCTGGGGAATCGGACGGCGGCACAGGAGATGAATGAAAAGTGCCTCGCCATAAGAGAACGCCTGCTCGGTCCGGGCCATCCTGATGTGGCCCAGAGCCTAAACAACCTTGCGGCTTGCTACTACAGTGACGACCGGCCGGCGGCTGCCAAGGCCTTGTTTGCGAAGGCTCTCAATATTGATGAGCGGGCTATGGGGCTCGAGGGTCCGTCGATCGGCGAAAGACTCAACAACCTGGGCGGCGTGCACCAGAGACTGAACGACCTCTCCAGGGCCAGAGAGCTATACGATCAAGCGCTCGACGCTGGCAAAGCATCCTACGGAGACCAGCACCCTACCGTCGCCACAGCTTTGATCAACCTCGGGAATCTCCTTGTCAGGCAGCGAAAGCTCGCCGAGGCCGGACCCTACCTCGTCCAGGCCCTCGAAATCCGCCAGACTGCCCTGGGTCCCGAACATCCCGAGGTCGCATCTTGCTACAGAGCTTTGGCAAGCTTGTACACGGCACGCGGTGAAATCGCGACCGCCGAGGAACACTACAGGCGGGCGATAGCGATTTTAGACCGCGCCAAGGATCGCGATACCGCGGCACTGGCGCTGGCGCTCAACGACCTGGCCGTGCTGTACATTAACACGCACCGGTATCGCGACGCTCGCCCGGTCATCGAGAGAGCTTTCAGCATAGCCCGGCGCGAGCTGCGCTGGGGTCATCGGAATATGAAAACGGTCCGCCGCAACTACACCCTGCTTCTCACCAGGACTGGCAGGTATATCAAAGCCCTCTCAATCAACCTCGGCTTGTAGCCTCTCCCGAAAGTCCGGCCATAACACCTATGAAATGCGTTACCTCGGCCACTAACAGGCGCAACCCCCTCCGGCGCATCTACAATTGCTTGTCTTGCGCAACTGTGGTTATAGAATCGGCGTTGACAAAGGCGTTCTGGACGGCCGACGATGTCGAGAGTGGGTACCGAAGCATAACCCGGGGAAGCATCCCGAACTGGCAGGCGGAAATCCGCTTTCCGGCGGCGGGAGCTCCGACTACCGTTGCTTGAACCTGCATTGGTCGACGAAAATGCCGGCTGCGATCCATGATGGCAAAGGGTAAGGTCGTATGAGATTGCAAGAAGAGGTCGCCTCGTTGGTCGGCGGCCAGATGGATTTGATTCGCGATCCTGAAATGAGTGCGGCATTAGCGCCGTATCTGGTATCACCAGCACTTCAGTTTCGCAGATGGGACTATTCCGACCCGCCGGGCGAGTTTGCATGCTGGATGGTCGCGATCTTTCCCTCCGTCGCCTTGGCATCGTCTACTGCGACCAGGGGCATGGGCCGGATGAGCCCTGGGCACTGGTTGATCTGGACAACCCGTCTTTCGGGATGGATTCCGAGTGGTTCCTAGGACTCGACGATGCCTTTATACGTTCTGGCATGTGGAAAGGTAGCCTGCCGCTTGATTACGAAGTACGCTAGTAGGTGGGGCGCAACAACTCACGAGGTTAATGTATGCCAGTCGTTCTGTGGGAATTACCTGTTGCTTCAACAGCACTTTTCTACAGCCCTGAGCTTGCCATGCTCAGCGGCAGGGAATGTAAGCTATCCTTCTCCTATGAAGGCGAGGACGATGATCATATGGTCACTCTGTCGCTGGTGCTTCAAGGGGTAGAGTCTTACAAATGCACCTATCTCTCATCCTGCCGCGCCGAGATGTTCACGCAGGCTTATGATAGGCTGGTGGACCTTGGAAAGACTTCCTGGCTAACTGAGACTCTTCCGTATTACCTTAAGTTCCGGCAAGTCCACCGCCGTGCCCCCGAAGACCTGCGCCATTTGATGATCTGTTTTGATGACGGGCCCTGTTACGAGTTTATCTGCACTGGCTTTAGCGAATCATCAGTGACCAGACCGTACGAGCGAGGTTCCACCTAATGTAGCGCAAGCTGTCAGCTTGCGCCGATTCCGGTCCAAAGACACAGAATCTTAGCGCCGATTTTGTGCTGAAGCCGGTGAATCAAAAATTTCAATGAGGGATATCCAAAATCATGGACAAGCGGCTAGTCTCTGAGCGATTTCCGCGCTCTTCTAAGTACAACCCCGAATGGCTCATCGCCAGTGCCAGCGGCGGAGCCAACTCGCTGTGGCTGACCGAGTGGCTCACCGAGGCGCTGGACCTGCGCCCCGGCATGCGCGTGCTGGACCTCGGCTGCGGACGGGCGTCGTCGTCGATCTTCCTGCGCCGCGAATTCGGTGTCCAGGTTTGGGCCACCGACCTCTGGTTCAGCCTGACTGAGAACTTCCAGCGAATCCGCGATGCCGGCGTCCAGGACGGAGTGTTTCCAATCCACGCCGACGCCCGGTCGCTGCCGTTTGCCGCCGAATTCTTTGACGCCATCGTGTGCATCGATTGCTTCCCTTACTACGGGACCGACGACCTCTACCTGAGCTATCTGGCTGGCTTCGTGAAGCCAGGAGGCCCGATCGGAATTGCCGGCGCCGGCCTGGTGCACGAAATCGAAGACTCAGTGCCCGGCCATCTTCAAAGATGGTGGACCCAGGATCTCTGGTGCCTGCATTCGGCAGCCTGGTGGCGCAGGCATTGGGAACGGACCGGCATCATTGATATTGACCTGGCCGATACCATGCCCGATGGCTGGCAGCTTTGGCTCGACTGGCACAGGGTCGTAGCGCCTGACAATGAAGTTGAAATCAAGGCCGTCGAAGCCGATCGCGGCCGCTGGCTCGGTTATGTTCGCCTCGTCGGTCGCCGCAATAGTCAGGCGGAGCTAGCGGATCATATCGAGTCGTTGCCCGCGCAGTACACGAAGAAGCCCCTGCCACGGATCGAAGAGTAGTGTTTCTGCCGAGGTAACACCCGATCTCTCCGGATCCGCCTAACCCAATTCCACGTCGCGTTTTGATGTTTATATTAGGTTTGGGAAGGGGGCCTGACCCAGGGCCTGACCCTGGGCCTGACCCCGCTGTGCTTAATGGTTGTGTGTCACTGATTCAAGTGTTACTCATCAAATAATATACTAGCACCCTGGGGAATTGAGCGGTCGTGTGATGGCGGCATGAGAATCGGGCGCTCGCATGCAGAGACCCGCGGACTGACCTTCTGCCGCGACTCTTGCTGAGAGTGCGCGACCTGATGTTCTACCATCAGTATCCTGCCGGAGCGTGCGTTACTGGCAACGGTGAGCTGCGAAGACCGTGAGGAACGACGGTCTTTTGGTGCTCCCGTCGGAAAAGAGGACACACGGCACGGTTGCGTCATTCCAGGCCCGATTAAAGAGTACCTCGCCAGCAACGACCATGTTGACCGGTCGATGGGTATCCAGCTATTGAAGGAATTGACTGGTACCACGCTCGGCTACGATCCGGACGGGGCACCGGACGCGAGAACTCGCAGCCTCCGGGAATGGGAGGACCGGTGGAGAAAGAATAAGGCGTGCCGATGCCCGCAGGCTCAGTAAGCATACAGGATTCGTAGCAGGCTCGGCCTACTGACTCTGGTGGTGTGCGCAGCACCGGGATATGAAACCGTTTCAAGGGGTTTCTCATCCTGCTACGATGACCGTGGGGGGCTTCATGTTTTTGAAATGTCCATGCGGCGGGGCAGTGTCGGATATTACCGATTGCCGAGACGATATATGGTATATGATCGTCGATAGCCAGGTGGAGCCGCTCGCGGAAGAGGTGGCAATAATGGCGAGAGGGCCTGACTATAGGCTGGCCGACGTGGCCTATCGGATTGTCCACCAGGCGCCCCGGGCCCTTGAATGCTCGGACTGCGGCCGCCTTTTTGTCGTTACTCCCGACCGGTCAAAGTGGACGGTCTATAAACCGGAATCCCCATCCACCAAAGGTTCAGAGTTTCCGGCTGACTGAATGACCCTGGAATAAGGACGAGTAACCGGCGTGAATGACGTAAGGCTCGCCAGATGAAAAAGGTAATAGCTATAATCACTGTCGGCTTCGGCCTGCTCCTCATAGTTGGAACGCTCTCTTTCATGCCGACTAGGTATTGGGTTAGAACGTTCAACACTGAAGGCGATGTACTATGGCACCAGGATGAATGCTACATCCTGGTAAATGCAGCTAGCCTTGGCTGGTCTGGTAACTACGCCAAAGAAAAGTTCTCGCAGTTCGCTGCCTGGGCGGGATTCAGCCCCTTGCCGAGAGTCCTACGTCACGACGTGACCCTCTTTCACTTCAAGAACAAGAGATTGGAGAAATATAACCTTGAGGGACTCGATTGGTCTGGCAATTTTTTCCCTTATCATGGAACCTTGCACTTCTTCCAGTCATTAGAGAGAAAACCCCATCCGGTTTGGCGCTGGAGCGGTTCTGAGTTTATCAAACTGTCCACGGAGGAAAGCGCCGAGGCAAATACCTCATTCAAATTGTTCAGTGAACTCCTGGCTCGAGAGGGCTGGTCCAAGCTAGAGATGGTAACCACCTTTAGAGAAACGGAGAAGAGTTACACCATCAAGCTCGACGACGCGGAACTGATTCTAACGGTCAACAAGTCGGTGGATAACGAGCAAAAAACAATAAGTCTAAGAGGCCCTTCGCTCAACCCATCTGACGAGGTTCTCTGCGAATTCGACGGGACGTGGAAACGGGTGGACAAAGCCACTTACCAGCAACTGGTCCCACCAGCGAGCAACTGATGTGCTAGCACAATATGAATTGGGTTATCGGGTTTTGCGATGCCGAATAGATTACGATGCCGAATAGATAAAGTGCTAAGCCCGTAACCTCCGTTCATCGCAAATATGATCAATATGAACAATGACGTGATGTCGCAAGCAGACTACAAGCGCTTAATTCAGTCTCGAAAAGGAAAGGCGCTCATCCGCTACTTCTTGATCTTTGGCTCCTGATTGTGACAATTGGACTACTCGAAACCTTTCTCATTGAGCCGGTGAAGATTGAGGGAATCGCTCTTCAACCACTGCTACAAGATGGAGATCGAGTTTTCCTGGCCAAGCGTATCGGTGAGATTTCCCGCGGCGACCTGGTATTGTTTGGCCATCCTGAGAAACCCTCGATCCGCATCCTACTTCGAGTCGTTGGTTTGCCGGGCGAAAGGGCCCAGCTTAGCGACGGCGTTCCTCTTATTAACGGGCAGCAGATTCCAGAACCCTACGTCAGCGAGGACCATAATCGCAAGAAATCATCGACCGACGAGATCCAGATACCAGCGGACTGCTACCTAATGCTGGGCGATAATCGCGATCAAGCATTTGATTCGCGGAAAATGGGGCCAATACCCAGGAAGCTCATTTACGGCAAGTTCCTGCTAAGGTACTGGCCGCCAGGGTCTCACTAGCTTCTCCTTGCTCTGGCGTCATGGCTCGGGAACCGCTCATCGAGTTCTAAGTCCGAGGCCCGAGTTTCCCAAGGAATTCGCTATCTGTGACACAGAAGGCTCGCGCCTTCCTGGGACCGCACGCTTCCAGCGTGCTCCCTCCCGTGCCCAAGATGCCCCGTTCTCCACCTCCGCCATCCCTCCCTCTCATGGATCATTTGAGAATCTTCTTGACAAGCTCCCCTCCCAGTCGTAGTATATCGATGCATAGTTGATCTATGTACAGAGGGTCTATGCTTAGAAGGAAACGTGAGCGGGACGAGCTGCTGCCGGGCACGCTCGAATTGCTCATACTAAAGACCTTGTCCAGGACGCCGATGCACGGCTACGGCATCGCTCAATCCATTCAGCAGATTTCAGACGACATTTTGCAAGTCGAGGAAGGCTCTCTGTATCCCGCCTTACAAAGAATGCAAATCAAAGGCTGGCTCAGCTCTGAATGGGGCACTACTGAAACCAATCGCAGCGCCCGGTTCTACAAGCTCACCGCCGACGGGAGAAAGCAGCTCAATGCCGAAGTCCAAAAATTCGACCGCATAACCGGCGCCATCTGGCGCGTCCTTGAAAACACTTAGCTTCGCTTGCCATGAACAGCACCCGCTCCAGCTTTATAAAGCGAGCCCGCCAGCTCTGGCGGAGACTGGGTTACTACATTCGCCGCGATAAATTCGACCGAGAGCTCGAAGCTGAGATGCGGTTTCATCTCGAGATGAAGACAGAGGCCAGGATGGCCGCGGGACTCCCGGCTCGAGAAGCCTATCGAACCACACGCCTGCAATTCGGAAACTCCGTCCTGATTCAAGAAAGGAGCCGAGAGATGTGGACCTTCAGATGGATCCAGGAGCTGACCCAGGACCTTCGCTACAGTTTCCGCATGATCAAAAAGAGCCCGGCGCTAACCGCTGTCGTCGTATCGTCGCTCGCGCTGGCCATCGGAGCCAGCACCGCCATCTTCAGCCTCGTCGATGCTGTGCTCCTGAAACCGCTGCCCGTCCAGAGCCCCGGCCAATTGGTGCTATTCGGTTGGGCGGCCGGCAGTCCCACCCCTGCTCACTGGGCCAGCGGAGACATGCGGCTCGACCCCAAGACCGGCGAGAGGAATTGCACATCGTTTTCCTCTGCCCAGTTTCAGCAAATGCGCGATCAGAACCAGACCCTATCCTGCCTCTTTGCCTTCGCGCCTATCTACAGCAATCTGAACCTGAGCGTTGACGGTCAGGCCGATGTCGCGACCGGGCAGCTTGTCTCCGGCGAATACTACAATGGGCTTGGCGTATCAGCGCTCCTGGGCAGAACGATCGACGACAATGACGACCGGACCGGCGCCGAGCCCGTCGCGGTCATAACGTACAAGTGTTGGAAGCAGCGGTTCGGGTTGAATCCGGCAATCGTCGGCAAGCCAGCCTTCATAAACGGAATTGCCTTCACTATCGTCGGCATCACGCCGCCCGATTTCGATGGCGCTCTCGAAATCGGCGACACTGCCGATTTGACCTTGCCGCTGGCAGCCCAGCCAGCCATCGACCGCCAGCCTCCGCTATCGGCCGATTCGTGGCGCTGGTGGCTTCGTATAATGGGCCGGCTCAAACCCGGCGCCACCATTGAACAGGCCCGCGCCAACCTCGAAGGCCCCTTTCAGCAGAGCGCCCTCGACGGCCACCAGGCGCTGCTTGCCGTGGATCCAAAAGGAGTGCCCGACCCGGTCAATATGCCCCGCCTGACTCCGATGTCTGGAGCGCAGGGCCTTAATGTCGCTAGGCGAGATTACTCCCGGCAGCTCTATGTCCTGTTAATATTGGTCGTGCTGGTAATGCTGATCGCCTGCGCCAACACTGCAAACTTGCTGCTGGCCCGGTCCGCTGCGCGCCAAAAAGAGGTCGCCATCAGGATAGCGCTGGGCGCGGGCCGCCCGCGCGTGATCCGCCAATTACTCACCGAGAGCGTGACTCTGGCCATCATCAGCGGCCTTGCCGGACTCCTCCTGGCCTATTGGGCCAAGGGGTTCCTGATGGTCGTATCGCCCTCGGGAGCCCCGCCGGTCAAGCTCGACCTGACCCTTAACGTCCGAGTGCTAATGTTCAGCGCGGTCACAACCATAGCGACCGGTATAATCTTTGGAGTCGCCCCGGCCTTCCGCGCCACACGTGTGGACGCCGGACCGGCACTAAAAGACGCCGCCGCTAGCCACACTCCCGGGCGTCACCGCCTGGCCCTCGGCAAGACTCTGGTCCTTATACAAGTTGCCATATCTCTGCCGCTGCTGGTCGGCGCGGGCCTCTTCCTCCACACTCTGCGCAATCTGGAACAGGTCGATTATGGATTCGACGCAAATAACCTTCTGCTGTTCAATGTCAATCCCTCGCTCAATGGATACGATGGCGCCGCCCTGGCTCACGTGTATGGCCAGATCGCGGATCGCATCAATACCATCCCGGGAGTGGAATCAACCACCATATCGAGGTTCCCGTTGTTGAGTGGCTCAGAGTGGGAGATCGACGGAGTCAAGGTTCCCGGTGATGCGGTTCAGCCGCCCGCGGATGCCCCCATCCTGTTGCTCCCAGTCAAAGAGAACTTCCTCGAGACTATGCGGATTCCGCTGCTGGCAGGCCGCGGCCTGACCGCCCAGGACTCGGCGAATTCGGGCAAAGTCGCTGTTATCAGCGAGGCATTTGCCAGGCTCTGTTTCAAAGAGGGTGACGCGGTCGGCCATCATATCGCCTTCCCGATGAGCAAATCACTTAGCGATCTCGAAATCGTCGGGGTTGCTCGCAACGCCCGCTACGATTCATTGCGAGGGGACCCCCCCAACGTCGCCTACCTGCCGTTCGTTCAGCATATAGCAAGGATAGAGACGGGCATGAGCTTCGAGGTCCGGGCGGCTGGCGATCCGGCCGCGCTCGTTCCCTCAATCCGAAAGGTAGTCCTCGGTATCGACGGCAGTCTCGCTATTTCCGACGTCAAGACTCAGCAGGAACAAATAAGGGGGTCCTATGTGAACGAGCGCATGTTCGCTGGGTTTACCGCGGCGCTCGGCGCGCTGGCGCTGCTGTTGGCGGCCATTGGCCTTTACGGAATGATTTCCTACAACGTCTCGAGGCGGACCAATGAAATCGGAATCCGAATGGCGTTGGGCGCCGACGCCCGCAAGCTGATGCTCCAAATAATGCGGCAGGCTATGCTGCTCGTATCCGCGGGCCTGGTTATTGGCGCCGGAGCGTCGCTTGCCGCGACGCGCCTGATTTCCAGCACAATGCTGCTGACCGCCGACCCAAATCGGCCGAGCTTGCTGTTCGGGGTCAGTCCGAAAGATCCGGCGACTATAGCGCTTGCGGCGTTGTTCCTGGTTTTGGTGGCGATTCTGGCTGCATACCTGCCCGGGAGAAGGGCATCGCGCATCGATCCGCTCCTGGCCCTGAGGTACGAATAAGATCCTTGAGAGGTGGCCGCGATGAAGAAGCTCAAAAGGATGTGGCGAAGGTTGGGCTACTACGTTCGACGGGATAAGTTTGACCGCGAGCTTGAAGCCGAGATCCGATTTCATCTCGAAATGAAATCGCAAGACAAAGCCGCCCGTGGACTCGGGTACCTCGAAGCCAGCCGCGCGGCCCGGCGTCAGTTTGGCAACGTGACCGCGATTCAAGAATCGAGCCGGGAGATGTGGGCCTTCAGATGGATCGAGGAACTGGTCCAGGACCTTCGCTACTGTTTCCGCATGATCAGAAAGAGCCCGGTCCTTACCGCCGTCGTCGTATCATCCCTTGCTCTGGCCATCGGAGCGAGCACCGCAATCTTTAGCCTTGTCGACGCCGTTCTCTTGAAACCGTTGCCTGTCCCGAACCCCGGCCAATTAGTGCTATTCGGCTGGGCCGCCCGGAAGCCGACTCCCGCCCATGATTACAGTGGAAGCGGCCGCGAGGATCCCAAGACTGGCGACTTGACCTTCACCTCTTTTACCTGGACCCAGTTCCAGCGCATGCGCGAAGAGAACAAGACATTGTCCGACATCTTCGCGTTCGCTCCGATCTACACTCAATTGAACCTGAGCTTGGATGGCCATGCTGATGTCGCCTCAGGTCAGTTCGTCTCGGGGGACTATTACAAGGGGCTCGGCGTATCTGCCATCGTCGGCCGGACTCTTGTCGATAGCGACGACAAAATCGGCGCCGAACCGGTCGCGGTCATCAGCTATAAGTACTGGAACCTGCATTGCGCCTCAGATCCCGCGGTCTTGGGAAAATCGGCATATGTTAACGGGAGCTCTGTCACGATAGTCGGGATCACGCCGCCCGATTTCGATGGCGCGCTTGACCTTGGAGACTCGGCCGACGTGACCCTGCCACTGGCAGCGGAAGCCGCCATTACACGCCGGCCCTCCCGGGCCGTTGATTGGAGCTGGTGGCTGCGCATAATGGGCCGCCTCAAACCCGGCACCAGTCTCGAACAGGTGCGCGCAAATCTCGAAGGCTCGTTTCAGCAGTGCGCGCTCGAGGGCCATCAGGCTTTCCTCGCCAAAGATCCCACTGTACCCGATCCAGTCAACACGCCAAGGCTTACTCCTATGCCAGGCAGTCAGGGCCTTGATGTCCAGAGGAAAGACCACGCACTTCAGCTTTTTGTCTTGCTGTTGGTGGCCGGCCTCGTTCTGGTAATCGCGTGCGCCAACACTGCCAACCTGCTGCTGGCCAGATCATCCGCGCGCCAGAAAGAGATCGCCGTCAGAATAGCTCTGGGCGCTGGCCGGACTCGTCTGATTCGCCAGTTGCTAACCGAGAGTGTAACGCTTGCGCTCCTGGGAGCCGGAGGCGGCCTCGTCCTCGCTTATTGGGCCAAGGGCTACTTGATGGTAGCCTCGCCATTTGGAGGGAGTCCGGTCAAGCTCGACCTCACCTTGAATACTCGCGTCCTCCTGTTCACCGCCGCGACGGCGTTATTCACCGGCATTGTGTTTGGCGTCGCACCTGCCCTCAGAGCAACCCGTGTCGAAACGGCTCCGGTGCTCAAAGACGCTTCAGCTAACCAGAGCCAGGGCCGCCAGAAGCTTGCGCTCGGCAAAATCCTGATAGTGGTGCAGGTTGCGATTTCGCTCGTTCTGCTCGTCGGTGCAGGCCTGTTTCTTCGGACACTTCGAAACCTGGAACGCGTGGACTGCGGGTTTGACGCCACCAACCTGCTGCTGTTCAGCGTCAATCCATCGTTGAACGGATACAAGGGCGAAAGCCTGGCCAGTGTCTATCAGCAGATAGCGGATCGTATCAGTGCGATACCATCAGTCCAATCCACCACGATCTTGCAATATCCCTTCTTCATGGGCGGCGGATGGAACGTGACGCCCGTCAGGATTCCGGGGGCAAAGATTCAGCCGCCCGAGCACGCCGAGTTCTATATGCTCCCCGTCAAGGAGAACTTCCTGGATACGATGCGCATTCCGGTCCTGTTTGGGCGCGGCCTCAATGCCGCCGACACAATGAATTCGCCCATGGTTGCCGTGATCAATCAAGCATTCGCCAGGCTTTGCTTCCCGGACCAGGATCCGATCGGCCATCATTGCGGGTTCGGGAAAGACAAAGAATTCAGCGATGTCGAAATCGTCGGCGTCGCCCGGGACGCCCGATACGACTCGCTGCGAGGCGACCCGACGCCGGTAGTCTTTTTTCCCCTGGCCCAGGTCGTGGCGACGATGGACCTCGAGGGCGAGAGCGTGACCTTCGAGGTGCGCACGGCGGCCAGCCCTATGGCCCTGGTGCCGTCGATACGCGACGCTGTCCGGTCTATCGACGGCAACCTCGCGATCTTTGACGTCAAAACCCAGCAACAGCAAATAGAGGGGGCCTACGCAAATGAGCGATTGTTCGCGGTCTTTACCGCGGCGCTGGGCGCGCTCGCACTGCTGTTGGCCGCCGCCGGCCTCTATGGAGTCTTGTCCTACAACGTCTCCCGGCGGACCGGTGAGATTGGAATTCGCATGGCCCTGGGCGCCGCCGCGGGCCGCCTTATGGCGCAAGTCATGTGGGAAACCATGGCGGTCGTCGCGGCCGGCATTGAGATTGGCGTGGCGCTGTCGCTCGCCGCAACTCGCGTCATTTCCAGCACGATGTTCGGGCTGACCTTCGACCCAGCCCAGCCGAGCCTGCTGTTCGGCGTCTCGCCTACGGACCCGGCGACTATCGCGCTCGCCGCCTTGTTCTTGTTTGCCGTAGCTCTTCTGGCGGCTTATGTGCCCGCGAGAAGAGCTTCCCGCATCGACCCAATCCGCGCCCTCCGATACGAATGACCCGAACGGCCGCAATTCTACGAAGACGCTCAGTGTAACGCCCTGTACGGGCGGGCCTCCGTGCCCGCCCCATCCCCCGGCCCGAAGCCTCTCTTTTTCATCCCGGCTGCCGCAGCCCCGCATCGAGCCGAACCAATTCCACATTCGACATCAATTTACAATAGTGGTCCGGAAGACTGAGTCATCCCCGCTCCCGGGCACGTATCCTCCTCCAAATCTCAGCTACGCATCGTGGACAATGACAGTGACTCGCTGGTAAAGCCCGGCCCGGTCAAGATGTGTCATCTGGAGTGCGGCGACTCGTCGCCGCTTTTCATCCAGCCCCCAAAACAGTAGTCGTCAGCACCGAAAGATCATCCCGGTCCTGAAAAGCCCCAGCTAATCAAACCAAACGCGCGCCTCAATAGATGTAGTTGGATAAGAAATGATGTGGCCCCTGATCCCGATGCTAACAGTACCAGCTCTAGATTCCGGTCCTACTATGGCTAGCAGGACACTTGACAACGCCGATTGCCCGGCATATAATACACCCCGACTATGGGAGTTCAAGGCGAAAACTCAATTTTCGGCCGCCCTGGCTCAAGGCGCCAACCGGCCGAGGTCCGCCTCAGGCCCATAGCCTTGACCGCCATCCATAACCGTCCTTTTCTCAAAACTCGATCTCACTCAATGTTTCGCGCCGAAAGACGGGAATCCCCAGCCTTCAGATCCCCTGCAGGTCAATCTCACTCAATGTTTAAGCCATTCAACAAATCCGTGCGAGATCAATCTCACTCAATGTTTAAGCCAGCCGCCTTAAAAAAGACGTCCATAAAAACTCACCCTTTATCACTATTATGCAAACCTGGCCGCTGCCGGCCCGGCGATCAAATGCAAAAACTCACCTTTTTTCAAGGTTTGATCAACGCGATCAGGCGCCCGTCTCTGATAGCGCTTGTGGCGTGCTCCCTCGCCTTCCTTTATATAGCCGGCCCCGGCGCTCTCGGGAAAAGCCGCAAAAAAATCCGCCCCGAAACCACGCCCGCCGCCGACGACTGGCAAGTGAAAAAACAGCAATACAATACGACCGCCGAAGTCGCCGCCGACGGCCAGACACCGGATGGCGCCGCCAAAACCACATTGTCTTTCCAATGCACCTCGGGCAAGGGAGGCGCCAGCACCATCACTTTCATCGTCCTGGGCGCCTTCAAGATGAAGGGCTTTGACTTCGATGACTTCGAAGGGCCCGATGCCCCCGCCCAACGCCACGCTCAAGTTACCATTACGGCCCATCGCCCAGGCGGCGATCTGGTCATCAGGACCGCCTGTACCGGCTATTACACCGTCTCGGATGAGGGATTCGCCTTCGAGATCACGACAATGGCGAACGTCAGAGGCAAAGTCACTCAGTTGAGCGATGCGCTGATCAATGGTGCAACCGGCATCTCAATTCACATCAAAGGCCTGAAGCATCCCGAGAAAATCATCGAAGCCACCTTCCCAACCGCCGGCGCCCCCGCCGCGCTCACCCAGGTCATGCAAGCCTGCGGAAACCGCCGAAAGCGCTGACGCCGCTCGACGGAACTTATTTCCTAACATCACGATCATTCCCAATAATCTTGCGCCGCCGCTGCCACCGCCGCCCAGCCCCCCCCCCGGGAATTGTTAGCGTAAGGGGACCACAGGGTGCCTTTCGAATCCTTCCGAATCGATTTCGGGTTGACGCTATTCGTAAAAGAAAAAACTTGTGTTTCATTCCGAATCCGTGTTATAAAACTCCCAAATTCAAAGCTTCTGCGGCAGGTGATAATTTGAGGAGGATCAGGCATGTACAATCACAAGTGCATTTACCTTGGGTTCGTCGCGTTCTGTTTGCTTTCCTTATGGGGTCCGTTGGCGGCTTTCGGCCAAACAGGATGCGCGGCTCCCTGGAACTCAACATCTATCTACACGTCAGGCATGACGGCTAGCGTCAATGGCGTCAATTACAAAGCCAATTTCTGGACCCAGAACCAGAACCCAACCACCAACAATGGAGGCGCGGGCAGCGGCCAGCCATGGACTTCGACCGGCTCTTGCAGCGGTTCTGGCGGTGGCTCAGGGTCTGGCTCCGGCTGCGCGGCGCCATGGAGTTCAACCGCGGTCTACACCGCAGGCATGACCGCCAGCTTTAATGGCGCGAATTATACGGCCAACTTCTGGACCCAAAATCAGAACCCCTCTACCAACAATGGAGGAGCGGGCAGCGGCGCTCCCTGGACAGCAACCGGGGTCTGCGCTCCATGCAGCACCGTGCCAGCCGCGCCCGCCAACCTCACCGCTTCCTCAACCACGGCTTGCGGCACAAGTTTGAGCTGGTCAGCCGTAGCGGCGCCTGCCAATTGCACCCTCACAGGCTACACGGTTTTCCGAAATGGCACTTCGGTCGGCACGACATCCGGCACGACGTTTTCTGCCTCGGGCCTGTCGCCATCAACGAAGTACAGCTTCGGGGTTGCCGCAACTGATGCGGCCGGCGCCTCGGGCCAAAGCGCCGTCATCAGCGTAACCACTGCGGCCGGCAGTTGCACGGTAAGCCAGGGAGGCCATATGTTCGCGCCTTACATCGATATGGGCCTGACCGTCGGCGAACAGCTCGTCACTATTCAGCAGCAGTCCGGAATTCAGCGGTTCACCTTGGGATTTGTCGTCTCCGGCGGCAGCGGCTGCACGCCGGTGTGGGGCGGCAACGGCGCGACCGTCGCAAATGACACCCTGGCCAACGGCACGACCATGTTATCGCTCGTCCAGGGGGTGCGCAGCGCCGGAGCTGACGTCATCATCTCGTTCGGCGGAGCCTTTGGCACCGAACTGGCGGCCAATACGGGATGTGCGACTGCCTCTCAGCTACAGGCCGCTTACCAGGCGGTCATCAACAAATACAGCGTGAACAGCTCGACCCCGGTCATGCTGGACTTTGACATAGAGGGCGGAGCCGTCGATTCCCCTGTCAGAGGCGACGGGATTAATTCGGTCGATCTGCGAAACCAGGCGCTGACGGCGCTCGTAGCCGCTAACCCTGGTCTCAAAATCTCACTGACCTTGCCTGTCTTGCCGACCGGTCTGATTCAGTCGGGGGTCAACGTGCTAACCAGTGCCGCCAACAATCACACGCCAGTCGGCGTCGTGAACGTCATGGCCATGGACTATGGATCGGCCAATGACAATGGCGGTCAGATGGGACTGTCCGCCACCCAGGCAGCAAGCAATGTCCACACTCAGATTCAATCGGCTGGACTCACCGCGACAGTGGGAATAACTCCAATGATCGGAGTCAATGACACCAACACGGAAATATTTCAACTGGCCGATGCAACCATGTTGCTGAACTTCGCCAATCAGAACAGCTACATAACGCGCTTGTCGATGTGGAGTGTAGCTCGGGATAACGGCGGCTGCGCAGGCTCTGGCTTCGCGTCAGCCACCTGCAGCAGCATTACTCAAAACAACTGGGACTTCTCCCACATCTTCGAGGCCTTCCATTAATCGAGGGCTTCTGTGCCGGTTTCAGATTTAGCAATACGGTGCTGGTAAGGGCGGTCTTTTCATGGACCGCCCCCGCCGGCACGGTACCCCCGCATTGGACCCATGCATGCGTCGCTTCTCGTCTGGGGCGATGTTTTCCTTGCCGCGTATGTCAGCTCTTTGCCGTCCGACTCCGCTGCGTTTGACGTCACATCAAAGAAGGCATAGAGACCGGCCAAAGAACTGGCCCGTCTTGGCGGAGGACACGTTGATGGAGGCCGACGATGTCATTACCCGGCTAACCGCGCTACCCTAGCATGATCGTCAGATCTCCTCTGCTTTCCTTCGGAACTCATTTGTTTCGTGGGTCCATCTTGACGGTGAGGGGCTGGGTGAAAGTCTTGCCCCCCACTGTCAGCTTCACGGTGTAAGTTCCCGGGAGGACCGCGGCTAGGAAACGGCCGCCGAATCCGCCACTTCCGCCAAATCCACCTGCACCTCCCGCACCTCCGGCGCCACCTGCAGTACCTGGACCGCCGGGTGCACCAGCACCACCGGCCGAGCCGCCGGCACGGGCAGCGCCGCCTGCCCCGGCGCCGCGAGTTGGGCGATCACCGGTCGGCGCCGGTCTCAAGTCCCACACCCACCGATGCATGCCGGCCGCTGCTGACAGTGGCTCCGGCGTTGGCCTCCAAAAAGCCGGGATGTTCAGCGTGTCGGGATTCACCGGAGGTATCCGGTCCTCGCTAGAGTAGCGGCGGATCGTCTCTCCAGCCGGATCCAATATCTCGAGCGTCACCGGCCCTGAAGCCGCCGACCCGAGGTAATAATCGATGATCGCGCCATCAGGCGGATTCGGCGCCATGGGCTCATCGCGCGGCAGCGGGGTGCCGTCTTCGCTGCCAGCAGGCATGTTGATGGCGTCAGCGGGCCTGAACAGATGGGCATCAGACCGGGCGACTTCATCGTCAATTTGGCGCAGGCTCGTAATATCATCCAGTACCCAGAAGCCGCGGCCGTGGGTCGCGACAATCAAATCGTCTCCGTGAATAGCGAGGTCGCGCGCTGAAGCCGGCGGCAGGTTGAGTTGCAGCGATTGCCAGTTGTCCCCGTCATCAAATGACACCCACACTCCAAGCTCGGTCCCCGCAAAGAGCAACCCGCGCCGCCTGGGGTCTTCTTTCACGGTCTGCATGTACACGCCAGCGGGCAGTCCTTCCGTTATTTTCTGCCAGGTTTTGCCGGCATCTCGAGTTCGATATATGTATGGCTCATTATCTTCAAGACGGTGGCGGTCGACAGCGGCATAAGCCTCGTTAAGATCAAAGTGTGACGCGTCCATCATCACCACCTTGCTCCATCCGGTCACTTCGGGCGGCGTCACATTCTGCCAGGTCTTACCATCGTCCTTGGTCATCTGGATGTACCCGTCATCGGTCCCTATCCAGATGGTCTGCGCGCGCAAAGGCGACGGAGCAATCGTGTAGATCACGCCGCGCCGCCTGCCCTCGGGCGCGTCCGCTGCAGCCGCGGCATCTAGGTTGGACGGTACGCCTGGATCTTCGCGAGTCAAGTCGGGACTGATCTGGCTCCAGCTCTCTCCGCCATTAAGTGTCTTGAACAGGAACTGGTCGCTGAAATAGAGCGCGTGCCGGTCGGCCAGTGAGAATACCAGAGGCAGCGTCCAAGTGTGACGCGCCGGGGCTGGGAGGCCGCGCTCGGGCGACACATTTTTGATTTCGCCAGTGATGACGTTGCAGCGGGTGACAGTCTCGCCAAACAGGATCTCGGGATGGAGCGGATCGGGCGCCGTGTATCCGGACTCACCTCCGGCGCACATCGGGCTCCAGTCGTGCATTGAGATCTCTGAGTGGAGGCTGCGCGTAGGCGTCCCGATGGCTCCGCTGTCCTGCTGGGCGCCGGTTACCCAATAGGGAAAACGCTCGTCGGCGGCAACGTGATAAATCTGTGCGGTGGGCTGGTTGTACCACGAGCTCCAGGTCTGGGCTCCATCTTCACTGACAACCGCGCCTTGATCGCTCCCAAGGATCATTCGATTAGGATCCTCCGGATAGATCCACAACTGATGGTAGTCGTCACCCCCCGGCGCACCCTTGATAGCCGTCCAGGTCTTGCCGGCATCGGTCGACCGGTAGACCGATGTGTTGGATACATAGACGACATCCGGGTTCTTTGGATCGGCGACAATCTTACAGAAATACCAGCCTCGGCCCCAGATTCGCTTGTCCCCGGAGATCAGGCTCCAACTCGCGCCGGCGTCATCCGACCGATACAGGCCGCCTGCCTTGGCATCAACGATGGCGTAGATCCGATTGTGGTTGGTCGCGGCGACGGCCAGCCCCACGCGGCCCAGTCCCTCGCTCGGGACGCCATTGGTCAGCGGCTGCCAGGTATCGCCGCCATCAATCGACTTGAAGATGCCGCCGCCCGGGCCGTAAGAAGGCGGATAGATGCTCCACGGCGGCCGGCGAGTATTCCAGAGAGTGGCATAGACGACCCGCGAATTCTGCGGATCTATTGCGAGATCAATAGCGCCAATATCGTCGCTCTTGAACAGGACTTTTTGCCAGGTGGCGCCGCCGTCACGAGAGCGGAACACGCCTCGGTCGGGGTTCGCCCCGTAGGCGTGACCGAGCGCGGCGACTAATACGATGTTGGGGTTTCGAGGATCGACCAGGACTCGGCCGATCTGCCGTGTTCCTTCGAGACCCACATGGGACCAGGTTTTTCCGGCATCAGTAGACTTGTACATCCCATTGCCATATGAAATCTGCGACCGCATATCGGCTTCACCAGAACCGACATAGACCACGCTCGGACTGGACGGGGCCACGCCGATGGCGCCGATCGATGCGATCGGCTGCGAGTCAAAGACCGGAGCCCACGTCCGCCCTGAATTCGTCGATTTCCACACGCCGCCGCCAACCGAACCGAAGTAGAAAGTTGTGGGCTGGCCCGGCACGCCGCTGACGGCGTTGGCGCGGCCTCCCCGAAATGGCCCAAGCATTCGCCAGAGCAACCCGGAGTAGGTGCTGGCATCATATTTCTGTTGCCCCGCGCGCTGTTGCCCAAGAACGGGCACCGTACCGACGGCGATAAAGATGCTGGCGATGCCGAGTCCCGCGAAAATGAGAACGGCCGTAACTCTGCGAATATGAAACATTGGGGGCTACTCCTCCTCGATAGCGAGCAAGTTTTTTCGGATTAATGGGATGCTAGTCGGAGCCACTGCAAAGACAGCAATTATGCACCAGAGACCGTGCGCCCGGCCAGTTCTTCATCCGGGCAGCTTCAAATTTCTTGTGAAGCGATGTCGAAGGTCGGCGGCCAGCTATCGCTTTTCCAGGGTCGGGGTGTCGGTGGACCGAGGGAACGAAGCCGCACATGCCGCATCGATGACTGCGGAATCAGGGCGGCGCCACATCTTGTCGGACACTACGACCCAGGCTGCCCAAACGAATATGAGAGGGACCATGCTCGGCGCATAAGGTAGAATGAAGGGAAAGGTGTTGAGACCCGCATGAAATACCGCAACGGCCAGTATTGCGTGGCCAGAACGGTTGTACAGCCAGGTCATGATGATCGCCACGGGGATGAAGAAGAGTACCCTGATCTGCAGATAGGTGGCCAGGCCGCCGCTGACCCAATCCGCGAAATCGAGCGGAGCATGCCAAAGAGCCCAGGGCAGCCAGACCAGCAGGCTCGCAGTCAGCGGCGAGAATCGTCGCAGCAGGCGGTTTAGCATGAAGCCGCGCCAGCCTGGCTCCTCGAGGACGCCGTCAAAAAGAAGATTGCGCAACAAGGCGGCTGCGCTTACCGCGGCAAAGGACCAGCAGGTCCCGGACATGCGAGGCCAGGCCACCTGACCGCCGAGTAGATACATCGCTGCGGCCGGTAGCAGCAGGAAGACCGGCATCGACAAGAAGGCCACTGCCGTCCAGCGCCACCCTGGGGGCCGAACCAAGGTGCGCAATAGGCCTCTAACCCCGATGTCGCTTGAGGATGCGCCCGATATGATCCAGGCCGGCGCAACCGACGGGATCAGGAGCACCGGCATGAACCTGATCGGCCATCGGACGCCTTCGCGCCACTCGTCGCTTAGGGTCAGGACCGCCCAACAGATTAGTAGGAGCGGCAGGAACGATTTCAGCCGGGACCAAAAGCTCGGGCCGGCGCGTTCTGCTCCGCCCGAACCGACACGTTCTCCTCGGTAAGACAGCAACATCGCGGCGGCCGCGGGCCCCGCTGCACCCAGGATCAACATGTCGACGCCGGCATGCAATCGGATTGCGGGGATCCAAAAACACCAGGATAAGCCGATCGCGATGATTGCAAACACGCCGGCCTGCTGGGCCGCGGATCGAGGCCTGACAAAGTCGAGCACGCTGGTTTTATGGCGAACGAGATACTCCATTGGCGTTACGGTTCCAAATTGTTCAGACCCGGCCTCTCGTAGTAACCAATATATCAATAATAGATATATCAGTGACTGATATAGATGTCAAGAAAAATGTTTGGATAGACGGAGTGCTCAGGCGCCTGGGCGTGTCGGCGGGACTATGATTCTTGGGGCAGGTAGGGGCCTCTCAATTGCGGGCCGCGTATGTTAGGCATCTCGCCCTCAGAGACAATCTTGAGGACTTCGAATTCCTCTCCAGCTTCCCGGTACATTCTCAGAGCCGTTTGGTTGAGGAAGTAAACGACTGAGTGCTGACCGTATTCAGCAGGTAGTTCAAATTGGTGGGCTATGGCACCCATCCGCTCCTTTATCTCCGGGTCCATCCGCCTCCATATATACACTTCGGCATGGTCCAGACTCTTGACTAACGCATCGCTGTTCGAGGGATCTCGCATAGCCAATCGGCGGATTCTCTCAACGGAGCTATCCAATGCTTCCTTGCCGCGATAGTAGAATCTTTGTGAATGGGCTCTTATGTCGTCATCCGGGAACGTCACAACGTAGTAATCGCCCTGGGGCGGGTGCGCATTTCTCCGCATCCAGGGTTGCTTGCTCACGGCAGGACCGTTTTCCTCGAGCGTCGCAGAGATGCGATAGCTGTTGTTGTCCAGGCTTCTCCTGCCAAAAATGTCGACTCGGCCATGAAGGTCGGCTTGCGCATAGTCGAAGCTGAATCCGGCTTCTCCGAATTTATCGCTGGCTGTGATCGCCAGGGCGCCCCCTTTGATTTCGGCTTCAACATCGGCTTGGAGGGAATCAATGAACCTGGCTGTGTCGAATTCTCTGCTGTTGCAAGACCCGATTGCGAATGTGAATGACTCCGTCCGTGAGCGCACAGCACTATCCCCAGCGCCGATTGCACCGCGTCCTGCGCCAACGCCTCTCGCGGCTCCGCCCATCCCTCCCATTCGGTCCTCGGGTAAATGGGTTGCCCAGTACTTATTCTTGTTAACAATGTCCCGGATTGAGAAACTGATGAAGAAGCTAGCTGGTGGGTTTGTCATAACCAAGTCTCCCTGATCGAAGTTCAAAGGCGCTAGAGAACCATGCGAGGACTGCAGAATAAACTTGATATGCCTCAAGGTCATAGTAGGGTGCTGGCTCTTGCGCCGGCTTTGCGGGAGCGCTTTGATGAACTAACATCGACAAAATGAGCAGTAGTAGCGCTGTTCGACGCATACCGGTCCGCGTTATGGAGTCCGCCTCGCACCACTGGGATCAGCGATCATTGTAGGAATAGCCGGAGTTCCCCGTCAATCGAATCGCCCCTCTCTGAAACTGCGGAGATGCTGAGCTTGAAAAACACCCTATGTTATCGGGACGTCCCGAACCGGGCTGCCCGCTTGATAGCGGGCCGAAAGTTCAAGTGTGACAGCCGTCTGCTCAGGTTACTGTCGGCTCAACGAGTTGGAGGTTTCGGGAGCGGAAAATCGTCTTGAGAAATCCATTTGAATCCGCTCTTGAATCCGAGAAGGGCGCAGTTGCAGGTCTTGCTTACATGGATGTTCTTGCCGACAAGGTATCCGCCGCTAGCCGTTGCGTCTATCAGGGCGTATTCGAAGGCGAGGGCTTCGTTGGGGTTCACCTGGGTTCGAGGCCGGTAATCCCCCAAGAATGTTTTTACAACATCGGATCCTCTCACATACTTGAATTCCGGCCTGGTACCGGTTTTCAGCTCGGCGTAAACCTGTGCGTCGCCTAGAACGATCGGCTGAGCCTTGTTCAAATCGACGCTGGACGCCGGTCCGTAGACCATGGTCAGCGAGAAGGCGCTGCTGCCCGCATTTGTGTAGCTGCACTTGTACACCTCGGATTTCAACGTCCCGGCGCGGTCCAGGTACATCACAATGATTTCGAAGAGCGTATTGGCGCGGGTTGGCGGCAAGGTGGCAGCCAAATCGCTGAGGCCCTGTCCGGCTTCCGAGAGGCTGTCCGATATCTTGTGCTTCAATGGCTCCCAGTACACATCCAGGTCCGCGGTGTCTTTGCCGCGAAAGAAAGAATCGACCACGGTGTACAAATCAAAGCTGGTCGTGACGCCCAACACGGTAGACTGGCATTCGTCGCACCTGAAGACGCCGGCTATAGCATAGAATGCGTTGCGGCCGATTTGATGGATCTTGACCTGGTCATCCCGGTCGGTGCCGGTCCGGTAGTTGTGCCGTCTTTGATCGCTGCACGCAACCACGCCCTGGTTGGTCGGCACTGCAACTATGATGGAACCGTGCCAGGCTGAAGGGAGAGTCGATCTCCAGGCCGGACAAATCAACGCGGGGCCCAGGATTATAATAAGCCATCGCATGAATCTCATAGCACAATTATATCAGCCTTCCGCGCGGCGCTGGGTGACGCATCTGGAGCAACGCGGCAGGCGATAAACCACCGTTATATGAATGGCATGAAACCCAAACCTTGCAGACCTGGGCTATTACTTCTGGCCAAGAAAGTTAGTGGTGTGTTCAGTAACGCTGGGCGGCGCAATCTCGGCCGTAATGATGCGCGGAGGCGCCGCGCTTGCCACTGAGCTGACAGGGGAGGGAAGCATCGCCGGCCTGCTGGCAGTGGTCGGGATCACTGGACCCACGCTTCGTGCGGCGGCGAAGTCAGGTTCGCGAAACAGGCGAGCATAAAGCATCCAAAGGACTCCGAGCAGGAAGATTGTGAACGGTACAAGTAAGGGCGCCGGCCCGTCCGCGAGAAAGCAGAGCCCAAAAAAGATCGGCAGCAGGCCCACGCTGACGAAGACCAGCTTTGCGCCCAACCGGATTCCCTTTTGTCGCTCCGATGGCTCTATGCCTTGGGGGATTTCTTGAGCCGATGCCGCATTCCCTCCTGTTGCCAGCAAGCCCCTCACTACTGGGAAAAAGAAGCCACAGCGCGGGCAGAAATTCGTTTCATCCGTCACCTCTTGGCTGCACCTAGGGCAGTACATCTCCGGTCCTCCGCGACGGTTCATGGTGGCCTGTCTTCTCTTTTACTGCGCTGCGACGGGGCGTGTCAACCATCCAGTCCAGTGTATTGATACGTTGCCGCGTGGCCTGCGGTTCGCCGTTCCTCAAGATTCGGTTAGGGGGGCGCCCGAGTTCACACGGCCGAATTGGAGCGAGGATCGTGGTCATCGACGAAAGGGATAGATATAGCACTCCGAAATTACGCGATTATGGCTTAAAGCGTGAGTCATCAGTGGTCGCTATCCGGCTAGCCTTTTGAATCGAATAAGTGTAGCTGGCGCTGGCGGGCCCGGTTTGCTTGATGCTGAATGGCACCTGCACTCCGTGGATCTCTCGATAATCCGAGAACGTGAATACGAGGCCAGGCATCAGCTCGTCGCGAACCAGCAGGCCGGATTGCCGGTCGATGAACAGCAGCCCAGAGCCCGCCCGGTCTGGATTGGTCTGGCGGTTGCTGGCCTCGCAGTCTCCGCTGAGAACCAGAGTGGCTGGGTTTGCCAGTACAGCGCGCCCGCCAAGTGCCCCGATATGCATTTCGATCAAATTGGTCGAGTTGGGTTGCCGGTGCAGTCGCCTGATGTGCCGGGTTGCTTGCCAGAAAAGCCATGAAGCCGCCGAAAGCGGAGCAGAGTAACATGTGAGAATCCGAAACATGATATCCCCTTTTTCTTTTTGGCTATCGGCCCCGGACACACGAATCCTCTAGTGCGGCGAGACCGCCCGCCCCGATTTGAGTTGTTGGCTTGTTACTTATGGCAGCGCGCGCCGATCCCCCAGAGCAGCAGCCAGAACAGGACCAGCGAGCTGACCATTGATAATAGGGTCACCGCAGTGGCGCTATTGCACACCTTCATAGGTAGTGCGACCGCTATTAGTTCCCAGAGCGCAGTACTCCAGACACGAAGTGCGCGCTTCGTTCCGCCAGCGTGCCAGGCTTCCCATATCTGATCGCCGAAGACCTGGGTCATCTCAGCTCCCAACCTGCGCCGTAGTTCGCTGGGATAGAGAACCAGCAAGCAGCTATACAGGGCGCAGCTTATTCTGACAGGAACGGGCATCAGATTACTCTGTTCTGCGCGGGACCAGTTTCTTATGCCTGGCCATCCGAACCACTGATTCGAGGCGGCCGATTTCGAATTCAAGGAGCGCTTTGCCGGTGCGAGTCAAACGGTAATAGCGCCTCCGGCTGTCCTGGTGCGCGATGGCCGATCCTTCGGCGACTTCTTCGATTGCGGCAAGATCCAGGAGCCGCTGGATCGTGGTATAAAGCGTACCAGGACCCATCCGAAAGTTTGAATCCGATAGATTTGTAACATCTTGCATGATTGCATAACCATGCTTGTGTCCATCCGCCAGGGCCAGCATTATAAAGAATACGGCCGGCGTCATTGGAATCAGGCTTCGCAGTTCCCCCGGAACCTCAGGCTCTACTTTGGCCATCTTCGACGCTTCCTCAACCCCATATATCGTAATATCCGCCATTGATATATCATTGAGTGATATAGTTTGTCAAGGGAAAAGGTACGTCAATTCCGACGTTCAGCCAAGAGCGTGTAATTCCAGATCTGTAGGGTTTGCGGCTTCTTTTGACCTCGATCAAACATGCCCGCTAGCGAGAATTCACCCATTGTCATCCCAAGCGTTGCCGTTTGGTTATCGCGCGAGGGCCAACAGCATTTCAATCAGGGGCTGAGGCTCCAACGATTCTAACATGATACGCGATCAGAGAATTCCCTAAATTCGCTCTCACACCCACGGTTCGATAAACCAGTGATGTCGTACGTCTTCGGGTAGCCTTTTCTTAATTCTCAAGTGTTTGAACTAGCTATCACTTGACAAATAATATCACTTGACTTATCCTGAGACTAGGGTTCTTTGGCGGAGACTCCGCGGACGGTACTATGTTGAAAGGACAAACAAGGCTGAATGGATCGACGGTCGTCATACAAGCATCACGTCGGGCCTGCTGACTGCTCGTCGCTCTCCCGGCCGGGTATGCCATGCGAAAAGTCCTGCGTTTCCTTTACTGGACCAGGGCCGTACCCCGGAGGTTCTACGCGGCCGCCTTCTTCCGCAAACCGGCTCGGGGTGCCCTTTAAAAACTCTACACTAATCTACTTTATCCTACTTTATTGTATTCTATTGCATTCTATTAAACTTTTTACGCCACCTGCATTCGCCAAACAGGTAGTACGGGAAGACCCGGCGCGATCCGACGAGAGTGGTTCCGTCACCCAGCCTCATAAATTCATTGACATCGCGGCCTGGGAACGCGACCGGGTCCTCAAGGCTGCCAACCAGTACCTGACCGAATCTCCAATCACCATCACTGCCACAACC
>Ga0207155_1046_pt2 | contig 30503 bp, 35 predicted proteins | sample Alteio_BWMinHeat_26_FD_153515 | JGI IMG/M metagenome (GOLD analysis project Ga0207155, IMG submission 153515) | Enriched cells from forest soil in Barre Woods Harvard Forest LTER site, Petersham, Massachusetts, United States -... | ecosystem: Environmental > Terrestrial > Soil > Temperate forest >... | reverse complement strand
GCTCTGACGGAAACTTCATCGCGGCAAACGGCGTGCCCGTTCTGGATGGCCTAGGAGTCGACGGCGCCGGCGCTCATGCCGAACACGAGCATGTGATCATAAGCGACATCCCGCAACGAGCCGCGTTGCTCGCAAGACTGGTCGAGACGATCTAAACCTGCAGGTGAGCTTTTGAGCCAGATGCTCCTCGAATTGACCTGCCATACTGTTTCCGGACGAACTTACATCGCCAAGCACAGTATGGTATCATTATCTAAAGTTATGATCCGGCTCCAGGTGATGTCGATCCCAATGTTCGAATCCCCAAGGAGAGTGCAAGGATTATGGCGAGCATAGCTCAGCCCGGTTAGAGCGCCTGACTGTGGATCAGGAGGTCGAGGGTTCAAGTCCCTCTGCTCGCCCCACATTTACAGCATCAAGAGAAGTCAAAAGTCCGCAATCAAGTCCGCGTCCAGCGAGATTATCCGAAGCCGTACGTGCCCCACAGAAGAGCCCTCGCAGGGTCTTGCTGTGTCCTAATCATGTGGTGGCGAATCCGTCGGGATCGCCACCGGGACCATGGAATCGAGAGTTGGCAACGGTGAAGCCCTCCGTCGACCGCCTCGAACTCGACCTCTAGCCGTCCAGAGCCTCGATTGTTTTCCACGTCAGACCTGAGAAAATCAAGGCTCCCGAAGCGACGATCTTTTTTTCGTCGACTCGTGACGTAGTAGTCAATGGGCGTTTGCTCACCCGTCATCACGATCTCAACAGGGTTGAAAAAGCATACAAAGTTCGCTCCTTACCCACCGCGAGAGCGCCTTTAAGGCAAATCCTACATAGCGTGTTCCGCTCTGATGCGCTTGGACCAGTGAAATTTGACCAGCAGTTTACAGTCCTAGCGGGGACTTAGGATAAGGTATCAGGTTCGGCACGCTATATGCCAAGGAATTAAGAGGAGGTGACAGCATATGGCCGAAACCGACGACGCCAGACTGTTAGAGGAGACCAGGGAGCATTTGATTGGCAAAGGCATTGTTGTCGATCCGCGTCTACGTGGTTTCTACGTCCACGATGCTGAGGTTCACGAAGAGACCGGTGTTTCGGGCCGATCCCCACGAAGCCCCTACCGGGCACGCGAGCCGAGAATAGGACTCATGCCCGAATTAATCCAAGAGTACAAACACCAAGTCCAGTCTTTGAGCGGCGTCAGGTATACAGTACTGGCCTACGGCGAGGTTAGTAGTGACGGGAACTGGGAGGGCTGGCTTGAGTTCCGGCCCACGAGCGACGCCGATTCCATCTTGCACACCGGGCGCGAAACAAGACAACCGGACAGGAAAGCGCTGGCTTACTGGGCGTCCGGTCTAGAGGCGATTTACCTTGAAGGCGCCTTCGCACGTGCGATTAGAGTTGACGGCAGATAAGGATGCTGGAAAGGAAAGCGCCCTCAAGGATGTTCGAGTCGTCAGCGTTAGGCGACGGTTGCCGGCGGGCATTCCAAGGGCCGGGAGAGTCCGGATCAGGTTAATAGCTTACGCGCCAGGTTGAGAAGGACGTCGGGTTCGATGGGCTTAGGCAAATGTTCGTCAAAGCCGGCCGCGAGTGCGTCGGCACGGTCCTGGACCGTAGCGAAACCGGACAGAGCTATGGCTGGAGTGTTCGTGAATTGAGGAAACCGCCGGACCTCCTGGATGAAGTTGTTGCCACTGATGCCCTGCAGCGCCAGGTCAGATACGATGAGGCCTGGCTCGGCAGAATGGAGCAGCCCCAGCGCCTCCTCAGCCGAATGCGCGGCAACGACCTGACAGCCGGCCCTCCTAAAGATCACGCTCAACAATTCGGCGGCATCGGTGGAATCCTCGACGATAAGAACGGTGTTGTGGATCACCAGTTGCCGGGGCTCCAACTCCGGCCTGGTTTCAGATGGTGTTCGTTCGATGCAGGGAAGCCCGACAACAAAGGTCGATCCCTTGCCGAGACCCTGGGACTCAGCTCGCACCCAGCCGCCATGAAATTCAGTCAATCGCCTTACTATGGCGAGGCCCAAGCCAAGTCCGTCGTGTTTATTCAAGCCAGGTTGGCCGGCCTGACTGAACAATTCAAACACACTGGGCAAGAATTCGGGATCTATGCCGGTCCCGGTATCAGAGACGACAATCCTGGCTTCGCCGGCTTGACGCCGAACGGAGACCGAGATGCGGCCACCGGCCGCTGTAAACTTGATGGCGTTCGACAACAAGTTAGATGCTATCTGGTGAAGTCGAACCGGATTCCCGTTGACAATGATCGATCCGGGTGGAATATCAGGTTGCACCAGGACACCGCGGGCGGCAGATTTCTCGCGCATACCCTCGACGACTGCCCCGACGACGCCCACCAGGTCGGTTGGTTCGAGATTGAACTGGAGCTTACCAGAGATGATCCGAGACACGTCAAGGAGGTCTCCTATGAGATTGTTCAGGAGATCGGCGTTTCTCTCGATAACATCTATACCGCGTCTCAAGAAGCTCTCGTCCATGGGCGCCGACCTAAACAGTCTCGCCCAACCGAGGATCGGGGTCAGCGGGTTGCGCAACTCGTGAGACAGTGTTGCGAAAAAGATGTCTTTGGCCCGATTGGCCTGTTGCAAATCGTCGTTTGTCTTACGCAACTCGGAGGTAGCTTCTTCTATTCGGAATTCCAGCTCATTGTTGAGTTGTTCGAGCGTGGCCCGGGCCTCCCGCTCCGCGAGGATCAAGTGCTCTAGCCTGGCTCTAGACTCTCGCTCAGCCAGCAGCAGGCGGCGGTGATCGAGGCCCCGCCGGATGGTGAGCTTCATATCCTCGATCACGCTGGGTTTGATAAGGTAATCATACGCGCCCAGCCGCATGGCAGAGATGGCGGATTCCAGGGAGGCGTACCCGGTGATGACGATGGTGATGGTCATGGGCGTCCGGCGCTGCACTTCCTTGAGCACTGTTGTGCCGTCTACTCCCTCCATGTGGAGATCGGTGAGGACGAGGTCGTATTCAGTAGATTGGATTCTATGGATAGCCTCGTCGCCGCTCATGGCGGTGTCAACAGCAAATCCGTCCCTACGAAGCACTTCGCTTATGGTAATTGCGACGCTCTCGTCATCGTCCACGACGAGGAGGCGCGAGCCGATGCCGGCAGGGTTGCCAGTCGCTCCCAAAGCGACTCGATCGATTGGGGTACCCATGTAATCCATACCTGCTCCAAACCGTCTTGACCGGTGAGGTTGCAACCTGAAATGTATGCGACCGACGAAACCTATCAGGGCTAAAGGTCCAACCTGACAGAGTGAATACTAATGAACGCTTTCGGTCCTGAGAGGCAGAGAATCGATTGGCAAAACAATGTGGAAGACCGTACCCTTCCCCGGGCCACTACTTACATCGATTCGTCCGCCGTGCTGTCTGACAATGTTTTGAGCGACCCAAAGGCCCAGGCCCGTACCGTCCCTCCGCGTAGTAAAGAATGGCTCGAAAATGCGCTCGAGGTCATCTCCCTCGATACCTCGCCCGGAATCGGTAATCTTGATGGAAACGGAGGGTTGGCTGACATCGAGCCGAGCCGTGCTAACAATTATGCGGCCGAGTTTATCTATGGACTGCTCGGCATTCAACAGGAGATTGAGGAAGACCTGCCTCAATTGATCCGGATATGCATGCACTTTCGGCATGTCAGGGTCAAAGCTCCTAATGACTCTTATGCCGGAATGTTGAAGCTTGTTTTCGACGAGAGTGAGCGTCTCGTCGAGTAACTGATTTATGGCTACCCACTCCACGCCGCCGCCCCGGCGGGCAAACCCGAGCATCTGCCTGATAATATGGGACACTCGTTCGGTCTCTTTGAAAGCAATTTTCAGGAATCGAGACCTGGAGTCCGAATCGCTGCTGTCCTGCATCAGAAACAGAGAGTTTTTGATGGATTCGAGCGGATTATTTACTTCGTGCGCTATTGAAGCAGCGAGCGTACCCACCGTGGCCAACTTATCGGATTCCGAAAGGCGCTGCTCGAGCCGCCTCCGCTCCAACTCCCTGATCTCTGAGAGGTCGTGAAGAACGGATACGACTGCGGTGACCTGGCCCGTGAAATCAACGACCTCCACTGAGGTGATTTCCATAGGAAGCAGACGCCCGCTCTGAGGATCGAACAGATCGATCTCAGCCTGGCGCCCGGTCCTGGTTTCAGACGCGAGGCCCGAAATAAACGATGTCAGCTTGACGGAATTGGCCCGTACCGCAGCAAGAACCCTGGTCGCTGAATCGTCGGCGGCCTGCGGCAAAAGATCTCCATCCTTCTTCGTCACCGCCTCCTGGCGAAACAAAAACTCGGCGCGACGATTAAAAAGGATGAAATTGCCGCCGACATCGCTGACAACTACCGGATGTCCCACGTTTTCAATTATGAGGTTCAGGCGGTCCCTTTCGCGGCGGGCGTCGGCCTCGGCCTGCTGAAGCATGTTGTAGTTCCTAATCAACTCTTCATTGGCGAGCCGCAGGTCGGTTACATCACGAAACACGGAAACAAGACCGATGACCTCGCCCATCTCGTTCAGAGCAGGCGTTGAAAGCACTTCGAAATGTAGGTCCGAGCCTTCAATAGGGTCCACGAGAGTAAGATCGCGGCCTACCGGTTCGGTTGAGGAGACGGTGGCGCTGGACAGATATGCGGAAAAAAGGAGGTCGTTCATTTTGAGCGCTCGGCGCTTGCCCTCGCTGGCGTCATCCGAGCCGCTAAAGAGCTCTTCAGCTCTGCGATTCTGAAGCAGGATTTCATTATCAAGATTGGTCAGGACGATGGGATCGGCGACCGATTTCATTATGGACTCGACCCATTGACGCTCGCGCCTCAGATGCGTGATCGAGCGCTCCATCCGTTCCAGGCCGCCGCCGACGGCTAAGACGACGCCCACGCAGTGCGACAGCCGCTCGAGCAACTGGGAGGAAGATTCATCGAGTTTCTCGGGATACGCGCCTACGTAGAGAACTCCGTAGGAAGCGGCTGCCGGTCCCGATGGCCTCTGGCTATCCGGCCGGCCAAACCCGAGGTCCCTCTGGAATTCGGCTTTTCCTAGAGCTGACGGCTCAGTCTCGGTGAGCAAAGGGCCGCCGAAAAGCGGGAGGGCGAGAAGATTACCGGCCGATCCGATCTGATCGAGGAATGCGTCCTCCAAATCAAACTGGCCGCGAGAAATCCACGCGGACCTGCCCCTATGAATCGCTTCGAGGTGACGCAAGCCTGAATGCAGCGGAATGCGCATGCCCCGGGCCGCGGCATTATCCTGAAAGCCGACCGCCTTAAGAATGTCGAGAGATGCATTGGATTCATCCACAAACGCTACTGCCGAGCAGAGGTAACTCAATCCCGCTGTTATCGTATCGAGTACGAGGCTTACCTGCTGGTCCCGGCTGTCCATCGCCAGCATTTGAGTGATCATGTCGAGGATCACATCGTGTTGATGCACCTGTGCGTGGAGTTTAGGATTCGTGGAGCCAGGACTGGTTTTGTTTGTCAGTGACGCCCGGTTGTCCATACTTAATCTGGCCTATCCGGCAATCAGGCTTGACTAGTCGCCGCGGGACGGAATATGGCTAGCCATCAGGGCAGCCATTGCTCGATCAGCGGAAGACTTATCTTCTTTCCCTGTCTGTCTCGATAGGAACGCGGCGCCGAACATCTTCTTCGACGCCTTCAGGCCCAGCGGTGATCGCGGGCCTGGAAACGGCCGGAGTCAAGCCGACCGCCTCAGCGTACTTCAGATAAGTATCTATCGATGCTATCACGATGCGTGCTTCAACGGTTATCAAGTCTATCCCGACCAGAGATATTCTCACCCAGGCATCGACTACGATCCCTTTGTCGAGCACTCTATCGAGCACATCAATAAGACTGGTCCCACCGGGTGCCCTCTCAACAGCCATTGTTATTACTCCTTTCCGGCCAGAGAATCTATCGCCATCTTCAAGCTTGAAAATAGTTTTAGAAAAATAATTATCTCATGGATGATAGCCTATTCCCGGGTGCGCATTCCATAATCCAAGTAAGGCGCTAATCGTTGACGACCCCGGGGCATAAATCAGCGATTGCCGCTCCCTTTCGGCTTCCGAGTTCGCTTCTTCTTTCCGGAGGCCGCTCGCACGGCTTTGCCCGCCGGACGCGGATTCAGAAGTTCAACAGCCCTCTCCAGTTCGACAACCCGCTCTTGCAGCTCTCTAGCTTGTTCGGCGGAGATTTGACCGCCCGGTGTGAGGTTCCTGTCGTAGCGCCACCAGTTCAGCCCTATCTGTTCGGCTTTATCAATCGAACAGACGAGCAGCCTTATTTGCAGAGTCAACAGCTCTACGTTTGCGAGCGAGATCTTTATATCGCCGGCTATGACAAGGCCCTTGTCAAGGATCCTGTCCAGGACGTCGACGAGGCCCGGAGGCCGCGCGTTTATCAAGCTGGTTTGGCTACTAGACATGCACTAAAGTTCTCAGAGTGACGATTCTCAAAGGCGGTCAATTCAGTCAGTCTCGGGGAACAAACCACTCCCTCTCTCGGAGACGGTTTACCCCGGGGTCCACTTCAAGAGCTATGGCTCACGGTTGAACTTGTGAGTTATGGAGCGTCCACACTAGCTAGTCCGGCAGCATCTTTGCCCTGATCGCGAGTTGGCAAGCGACTGGCATCCTTAGAATAAGCGCCCGATAGGACCGAGATCGAGGTTAATATCCTCATCGGAGAGTCCGAACTGGCCTTTCAACTCCTGAACCTTCGACTCCAATTTGAGCAGCGCCAGACCAAGGTTTTCAATCTGGTCGGCTGTCAAGCCGCCACCTTCAACTCTCCGGATCGCTTGTCTTTCGAGCAACCGGCGTATGAATTCTATTAATCCCAGCAGCAGCTTGGCAAGGTCCTTCTCGACCGAATCCGCATTTATATTGACTCGTCTCTGAAGGTTTGCGTTTAGTCTCTTCAGCTCCTGGACCAATTCGTCAGGGTTTTGAGCCTCGACTGAGAATTCGCCAAGTGCTTGCAAATCAGAATCTTGCATCGCGTTCAACTCTAACGGGTCCAATCCCCGGCCTCATATTAGCCCTAGCACGTATTTAGAAACAAGCTCGATGCGACAGTGCCCCCGAGCCTTACAGGCCCCTAATGGTTTGATTCATCGCCGGCCGCAAAGCTGTATGGGGCCCAGGGGCCACTCATTGACAAGCCCAGATCGCTGCGCTGGCTGGCTGCTGACGCGAATACGGCGCGGTAATGATCGAGCCGCCCGCGTTCGACCAGGTGGGCAACGTCGGCCATCAGGACCCCGTCAGGTCTTAGTCTGGCGACCCTGTCTCTTACGGCGCCGCCAAAAAGGCCGTCAGCCCAATTTAGAATGGCCTGAGCTTGCTGGTTGGCGATCTCTCGCTGAGCGGATTCACGAATCTTTTCGGCCAAAAACCGGGTGCCTGGGCCAGCAGATTGAGGCAGCATAGTGGCGGACCGGGCTTGGGCATCAGCTCCGAACGGCACGTCAACTCCTTCAGAATTCCGGGTGACCCTCAGCGACATTTCCACGCACCCTTGGAACCTTTCCAGCAAACTCTTGAGCGCAGGCCCGTTAGTTTCGATATAGTGTTCGAGGTCCCGATGACTCAGCACCGTGCCGAACCTGCATGGGACCGGAGTGGTAAACCTTAGTATGGCGTTTACCACTCGATTGTGAGCAACCACATTCTGCGCCGATGGACCCGGACACTCGGAGCAATCGGCGGCAACTACGCTGATTCCGTCACACTCGATCACCTGGATCTGCAAGCCAGCTATGCCGACAACCGGCAGCATTTCAGGCGACGGGACCGCGCAAAAGCAATATATATAACAGGGCATGACTTCGGCCATTTTCGACCATTAGGCAATTGATTCGCTGCAACCACCTGAGCCGCCTGGGGATTGGGTTCCGGTCCGCGCGAAGCCCGCTGCCAGATCCTGGGTGGCTCCTTCCGCCGGAGCATCTGCATCACGTGTCACCCCGATTGGTCAACGACGGAATTCTTGACTCGTCCGTCCACTATCTTCGCACTCTCGCGTTTGCCCAGAGCCTGGTTGATGGTGTCTACCGATCCTAAGACAACATTAAGGCCTAGATAGATCAAGTCGATGTCTGCCACAGAAATGGTAATGTCGCCTGAGATAACCAGGCCGCGATTGAGAACATGATCTATAGTCTCGAGCAGCGAGAGCTCGCTATTGTCGAGGATATCGGTAAATTCTTCACCCATCCTATTCGATGTAAATGAAAGGCAACGGTCCCTGCGAGTTCTCGTCTAGGGCACTGGCTCCCGAGTGCCCGGCTCGAGCACGAAACTGTATGGGGGCAGCGGGCCCACAAGCTCAAGACGGAAACCTGACGAAAGGTACGTTTTGGCCAACCGCTCGGCCGTCGAGCGAAATTCATCGAAGAGCTTGGTTTGGACCAGAAATGACAGCCGCGCTATGAGATCAGGTTGCTCGGGGCGGCGGCGCATGCTGTCGGACGTAGAACCTGACTGTTCGCTAGATGCCACGAGCGCATATTTCATTGCGTCGACGGCAGACAAAATCTCTTCTCTGGCCGCTTTCGCCTTGAGCCCCTCAATCTGTTTGGACAGGAGGTACGACTGTCCCGGCGTGGCGGATTTTTCGCGTTCCAACAAATGACGAATCGTGCTGCTGCCGGCCATTTGATGCTCGATCAGTTTGGACTGATCGCAATAAATGAGAACGCCCCATTCTTCGCGTCCTCGCAGGCGTTCGATAAGTGAACCGAGTTCTCTGGCACGCTCCGCGAGCATCCGGCCGATGGATTTCCTATCGACATAGATCGTACCGAAGCGCAACGGTATTACGGCTCGCCGGGATGCAAAATACTCCACCACTCCCTCATGACACATCACTCGAGACGCGGCCCACTTGACGTCGCAGAGATTCGCATCCAACGCTTGCTCGCCATACTCGGACAGGGGGACCAGAGAAACGACGGCGCTAAAACCGGCGGACGAAACAAGCTCGAGATTCTGCGCTGTCTCCAACCCTTCGGGGGCTCGGTCCAAGATGCCTTCGAGATTACTTGACTCGACAATGCAGTACACATAGTTTCCCCAGGGCTGGTCTGCGGGCTTTCTTGTCCGCTCCGCTTTGGCCGACTTCGACTTTTGCCCGGTTTTCGACATATCCTCTTCTAGCAGGTTAACGCCGAGAAATACAACCGTAGCCTGGCGGGGCCTCGTATGGGGCTCAGCTGCTGCGGCGCGATGAAGACTTTCAGACCGCGGAATCTGTCATGGTACGACCTGATTATCTCATCTTGCTGCCGCCGCCTGGCCGTGCAAAAGTCACAGCGGCGGCCCGGCTCCGTCGGTATCACGCTGTTTACCAGCAACCGATGAACAGGGATTCTCAGTCTCAGGAGTTGTTTGTAGAGTCTATCAGTCTCCTCGAGGCTCATTTTCTCGGGTATCGCGACGCCCAGGAATTCGGTCGTTGATGAATCCCTGAGTAATGATAGCGTATGCTTGATGCTCTTGGATAGAGAGACCAATTCCTTGGCAAGGTCTCCACAATGCAGAACCTGCTTGTATTCAAGCATGAGCTTGAGCAAGGTCCGTACCCACGAGAGCGCTACTTCGGGCAATTCGAGTAGGCGAAGAAGGTGACCCGACGGAGCCGTGTCAACGACTATGCTTCGGTAGGTTTGATCGTCAAGGAGACGGGCGATGGTCGCAAGGCCCAACATTTCGTCGATACCGGGCGGCGCCATTGTCAACAATTTCCTGGTAGCTTCCCGGTCGAACTCTATCGTCCACCTGGAGCCGGCCGTCAACGAGGCGAATAGCTCGTCAACCCACGACTCATAGCGATGCCTGAAGGCGCTAAAGCGCCCTGCTGAGTCAATCTCCATTCCATCGAGATTGGGGAGACCGGCAAGGCCCTTCTTAAACTCTCCGATATGCTCTCCGAGAGCATCCGATAAGGAGTGGGCGGGATCGGTAGAGAGCACTACTACAGCGGACTGCGGAAACCTCTCCGCGGTGGCGAGCGCCAGAGCGGACGCGGCAGTGGTTTTGCCAACGCCTCCCTTGCCGCCAACAATGAGGATCTGGCGAGGCTCGAGATCAAATCTTGATGTCGCCCTGACTGATCGCCGCGGGGCTACTCGGGAGGCTCCTCTTTTCATCCTCGCTGGCGTGGGAGGCCTGTCAGGCGCTCCCCACGCGAACCGCCTGAATCGGCGTAACAGGTCAAAGCCCCTTATCTCACCTGGAAACAGCGGTACACGCGATACTGCTAGTTTCGAGAGTTTCCGTGCCAGGTCTTTCAGTATAGGAGCCTGAGCGGCTGCGCGCGCGCGGCAATAGTCGCAGGTTTTCGTTCCTGGTTCGACCCTATTGATTATTAGACTGGTGACAGGAATCTGGCGCCGCTGAAGGAACTGAAAGTAACGGACCGTTTCTTCGCGAACCACGTGTTCGGGATTTGTGACCATTACGAATGCGGTGCGAGACCGATCCCCGATCATGCCCTTAACTGCCTCTATCTTGCGGGAGAACTCGGTTAGAACTTGGGCGACCCGGTCGGGCTGATGTCGTCCTGTCAACTGTATGACCATAAACCGATGTTTTTCTTCGAGAGAATCGAGAGCATCCAGCCAGCTCGCAAAGACCTCCGGCAACTCAAGGAGACGAATTGTATGTCCAGCGGGAGCAGTGTCGACAACGATATGAGTATAGTCGCCGGCGTCTACTATCTCGCTCAATTGAAACAGCGCCATCACCTCATCCATTCCCGGGAGCGCAAGGTCCAGGAATTGATCTATTTCGCGCGTGGCCAGGAACGTGCCCCGCTCGAGGATTTCAGAGAGCACGCCTCCATATCGCCTCTTGAAATCCTCGAACGCGGCGGCGGAGTCCATTTCACAGGCATATAGTCTGGCTGCGCGATGACTGGCGACCTGGCGCACCCGGCGCCCAACGGGCTTTCCAAGGCTGTCGGCTAGCGAGTGGGCGGGATCAGTCGAGAACAGGTAAATCCGCTCATCTCTTTCTGCACGGTCAAGTAGCGTAAGCGCAGCGGAGCACGCGGCAGTCGTCTTTCCGACACCACCTTTTCCTACAAAGAAAAGGATCTGTTTGTGAAAGATGTCAGGCGAATTGAGCCTAGCAGCAGGCCTGGATTTCCTTGTCATCGGGCTGGCAATTTAGGCTCTTGCCTCACCGGAAGTCTTCCTCGTCACCGCCGACTTCAATGGTCATTGAAGAAGTGTCCGCGGTATGAATCTGGTTGAGTACTTCAAGCTGGCGTTCTTTTATCCTCCTCAGCCGGGCAAACAGCTCTTGCTCGCGCTCACGGTATTCAGCTTCTGAGATCTCTTCAAGCTCGAGTCTCATTAGGAGTTCCAGCAATTGATCCTTTATCAGCGTCTCGTCATTCAATTCCCTGTCAACGACCTTGTTGATCTGACCAAGAATGAACTTGAGGCCGGTCAGCGGCGAAAGCAGCAAATCGTCAAGAAGGAACATATGCTTATTTCAACACGGATTCTGAAACGGCTTCGCCGCGCTCGAGTTTCAGCCGTATGTGAACGAAGTTATAGGGAGGCCAGGGCCCACTATACTTGAACGCGAGCTTGCCCTCGTACCTGGCCGCAATCTCTTTTACCTTTTGATCGAATTCGGTCTCTCGCTCGCGCTCCACCAGAAAGGCCGCGTTCATGATCATTTTATCGCCGATTGGCTTGTTGGCGCGGGATGCCACCGCTGCATCCCGCAGCACTGAATACACCTCGCGAACGTATGAATCCGACTGTTCAGAAAGGGCTGATTCAATCAGTCGTCCGAGCTGCATTCTAGCGAAGTAAGTGGAGCCCGTCGAGCGCGATACAATTTGATCCTTCAGGTTCCGGATCTCTTCGTTCTGCTCTTCGATTTCGGCTATGACCCGATCTCGGTCCCAGTTGACTTTCAAACCGTATTCGACCTTGCCTTCCATCTTCTTGAAGACGTCGCCCAGGGCTTCGTAGGTCGTTCTGATCAATTCGACGATGTCCTGCTCGGTCCGAAAAAGCGCGCCAAAAGCCATTGGCAGCACGGTAAACTCACGCATTACCGTCTCGTTCACCGTCTCATGCGCAAAGAGGTTGTCGCGAGTGGGGTCATACACTACAAGCGGAGTGTTTGAAACAACGGCGGCGAGTCCCTCGTGGTGCACGGTATAAACGTCGTCGCCCCTGCCACCGATTCCCACGGGGCCAAAGGAACGCGGCTCTTTGCATTGAATTATGCAGTAAACATACTTGCCTTCGGCAGGGGATTGCCCAGCCGGCTGAGTGCTTTCAAGATTCATAGTTCTCTACTGCGCCGGAAACTTGGCGCACAGTTTGCCAGATATAGTAGTCCCTAAGATGAGTCCCGACACTTACAACCGAAATCTTAAATAACCTAATTTCTAAGAGACATCGCTGTCAAGGTCGGCAAGCTCGTTTGAGAGGCTGGCAGGGGGCTGAAGCCGGAACCAGAGCTTTCAGGGCCGGGTTGCGGTCGGAGATCGATCTTCCTCCTGAGAGGGCGCCCGCGGCCCCTAGAAGGGCTGCAGGCGTTTGACTCTCGGGCGGCCCGGCGTTAGGACCGCGCCACGCGCGCCGCCCCTTCCGGTTCATCCTGGATCGTGTCTTATACAGCGGTCCTGCGATGCGCAATCAATCGAAGCAGTCCCTTTATTGCCAAGTTTATCAGAACGTATACAACAAGTCCGATAATGTAGGACAATCGCAGGCTATAGTGGTCCCGTGAAGGCTCGGGAATCAGTCCGTTGAACGGGCCGACAAAAGGCGCAGCCAGGGTATCGAGTAGCCGTTTGAACGAGCTCGACTCACGGGCTCCGAGCAGATCGAGCACGATTTCGAGCCCGATGATTCCATAGATTACATAGAATACGTAGTCTATGATTTGAGAGAGCCGCGCCATAGCCTTTGCGCGGTCGATTTCGTTCTCGGTTTGGGCAACCTCTACGATCGCCTTGCGCTTCAAGTCACGGCCCACGGCGGAGGCTTCTTGAAGATCTGATGGCTCAAAATTGCCCGCTTCGCGAGAGATCTGGGAATTGATTCGGCCGCGAACTTCGGCCTTGACGGATTCCTGATCAGCAAGCTGGCGCGCGCGGTCCATAGCGAGTTTTTCGTCTTCAGCCATATTAACACCTCCGGTTCAGAAGGCCCTTCGCCTAAACAGGTTGATAATGGCGACAAATAACGTGGAGCCAATGATCGACCAGACTATGGGGAAGCGCTCGCCGGCGATCTCGACCGCGAATAGTTCCTTTAGGCCAAGCTGTCTTGAGATCCAAAGACCGATAAGCGCGCCAATGAACCCGAGCGCGACGGAGACCAGGCAGCCGCCGTGGCTATAGCCGGCAATCGCCTCGCCGATCGACCCACAAATCCCGGCGACCAATAGCAGTATGAGTAAAGAGACCAGAGTCATGTTTGGTTTGCCCCTTTCTACCGGCCCGAGATCGGAACTCAAGGCACTACCGGGATGCTGCCGCCTAAGTATCGTGCGGCTCCGCCTCAAAGCCGATGGAAAGGCCGAAGAACTCCTCAGCCCTTCCGCCATGTCTAACGATTGATCGTGCTTACCGTTGGAACCAAGTCCGAGATCACTATTTCGACCCGCCGGTTCATCTGGCGGCCCTCGGGCGTTTCATTGCTCGCAACCGGCATAGTCTTGCCCAGGCCGCGAACGCCGGTTATCCGATCCGCCGCGACACCAGTCTGCACCAAATAGTATCGGACGGTGTCAGCGCGGTCCTGTGACAATTTAAGATTGTACTCTTCCGACCCTATGGCATCGGTATGCCCTTCGATCTGGATTAGATAAGGGCCCGGATAAGCGATCAGGACGCCCGCCAATTTGCTGAGTCTCTCCCTGGCGCCGGGCTTTAACGTAGCCTTATTGAAATCGAACAGCACGTCAGAGAGGCTGACTACCAGGCCGCGTGCCTCGCGTTTGGTTTCAAGTATTTGGCTGAGCGACATAAAGAGTTGTTGTTCCGCAGCCGTCTTGTCTTTCTTGGCCTCTTCGGCCTCCAGACGCGCCTGTTCGGCCTGAGCGCGAGCCAGTTCTTCATTCGCCTTTGCACGATCTGCTTCAGTCTGTGCCTCTTGGACGCGCCGGCGAGCCAGGTCTGCGTCTTGCTGAGCCCGGGCCATAGCATCACGATATGTGGCGGCTTGCTGTTTAGCCCGCTCAGCCTGGTCCTTTGCTTCGTCGGCTTCGGACCTGGCCTCGGCTATGCTGCTTCGCGCTGATTGGCGCTCGGCGTCGAGTCGGGCCTCGGCGGACCGCTCGACTGCCAGTTCGCGGGCATGTTCGGCCAGGTGCATTACTTCTCTGGCGACTCCGCCAAGTTTCTCCTCGACCTTGCGATTGTCTGACCAGGTCTGTTCGAGTACGGCGAGCTTGATTTCGGCCTGGCGTAGCTCTTCACCGGCGTACTTATCAGCGCCGGCACGCCTGGCGATCTCAACCGAGCGGCGTGCTCCAAGAACGATCAGCGGCGTATTGTAGTCCGCAGTGATGGATGGGGCGCTCGAGGGCGAGACGACATAGAACGTTCCAGGATCACCTCTATACTTGATCCGGCTAGTTTCGGCCACGCCCTTGGTCTCGCGGCGCATCACGTTTTCAGCGACGACCACCGGGCTCGGCAATTTGACCGCGGAGTATGGCTCGGCGGTTATAATCAGCGCGAACGTCTGAAGAGGAGTTGTTACATCGATATCGACAGCACTCTTGAAAGGCATTTCGGCGAGGTTGTCTGCCTGCCCTTCCGGGGAGACTGCCCATAGCACGTAGGTCGTGTAGTAGGCTCCCAGAGATTGAGGATTGGCGAGATTCCTCATCTCCAGCCTGACTCGCGTTCGACCCTCTTTACGCTTGACTTCGGCCTTACCGGTTAAGTCCGGCGCGATTGATGTACCGGCCATACTCACCGATGTGCCGTCACCATCCCTATACCTGATAGACAGGGCGTCGCGCCTGGCAATCAGCACGCGATCATCCGATCTCACCTGGACCGCCTGGGACAACGTAGCCGCCCCGAGAATAGTCATCAGGCCCGCTACTGCCGCAATAAACCTACGGATTTTCATTTTAATTTCCTCCTTTTACCAAAGACGGCGCAGTCAGTTGGGAAGACGACCGACGCGCCGCCCATGACTGCGTTCACCCCTGACCATTTGCCATCATCCTCCGCAGCGTAAGCCAGGGCCCAAGCGTTCGAACCGGAGGCGCACGTGTTAACCTTCCGGCCTTTTTAACGAACCGAGTAGGACGTATGGTAGGGGCGGTAGTAGTATCGACGCCCGTAAACATAAACAACGCGATGTTGGCGCCAGTAGCTCGGTTCGACTATGACTATGCGGCGGTGGTCGTAACGCCGGCGATATGGGTGCCGGTCAATACGAGCAACGTGATGGCTGCGCCAATGACGATCACTCGAACGAGTCTGTGCCTGGCCTGGGCTGATCCAGACGGAGCTCGTAATGATCAAAGCCAGCAGAGCACGGCACAGGATCTTGCTCATAATCACGAAAGCACACCTCCACGCTCACACACAGCAGGTTGCGCTGTGCAACCTTCGTGCCGACCCCCAAATCGGCGAGGTTGTTTGCCACAAAGGGTTGTCGCGTTGGCCTTGGACTGAACTTCACAAGTGCAAACTCGCCAGCAGTAAACCACGCGGCTGCCCGCAAAAGCATCACGCTGTATGGTTCTGAAGATGTTCTATTTGATGCGTTCACCTGTATCGAATCGGAGCGCACGAGAACGATCCGGTCGCGCAGGAAACCCCGGATTTCATCGCGCCTGGGCGGCTGTCTCGCCGTTTTCGGCGGAGCTATGTTTATGGCACGGAGGTTGTGAGGTAAGCGCTGAGTAAGTGATCGTCAAGTTCTCAGAAGGAAACGGAGGGTGATAATGAAAGTGATCAATTGGACGGGTCGAGCGGCCGGCGTCGGCCTTATCCTCGGAATGATGCTTGGTATCGGATCGGCAGCGCCGATCTCCAATGCTCGCGCACAGGACCACGATAGATGGGACAGAACGCGGGTGAGCAGGTACGCCTTTGCTCTCGGATATAACCGCGGCTACGAAGACGCGGCGGAACATTCCTATCGCAGCTACCGGGATGTGCAACGCTGGAAAGAAGGTTCGGAAGGATGGCAGGACCCCATGGGTAACCGGACCATCTTTCGCGACAACTTCCGAAGAGGTTTCTCGCAGGGATTCATGGACGCGCGATCGGGACGCAATCGCCGCTATGGTCAGAGCGACCTTGATAGAATGACATCCGGTTTCAGCGGAGGTGTGGCCGGGCCCCAGCCCCCACAGAGGGGTGGCGGGCAATATGATCGGGATTCGACAACCCGGGTTGCCGATCAGAACGGTTATCGCGACGGAAGTCGCCGCGGTTCCTACGATGCCAATAGGGGGCGGCGCGTGGATCCGGATACCATCAGTCAATTCCGGACCGCGATGAACGGCTACCGCTCGCAATATGGAGATCGCGACTCCTATCGGCAGGCCTACCGTGATGGGTTCCGGCGCGGTTATGAGGAGGCTTTCCACGGGCGGTAACCCACAAGACCTTTTCTGATTCCGTGAGCCTACCCAACCGGTAGACTGGCCGTCGACGCGGATTGCGGAGAAGTCGTTCTATGTGCGCAAACGGGGAGCTTTTAGCGGCTCCTCGTTTTTGTCTCAGTGCTGTGTCCAAATAACTACGTACCCCGCGGCTAAGCGTTTTGAATAATACTGGGATCAGGGAGAGCTATTCAAGATACCGCCTGGCTGCGTGTTCTCGGCTCTGGAAACATGCGGAATTTGGCAGCTCGAGCTTTATCCAACTCAACCTCTGGTTCTGCAAATCACTTCGGCGTCGATCAATGGCGACGATTTCCGTGACTGACGCTAAATTGTTGATTCTATGGTGCGCCCGGCCCGACTTGAACGGGCGACCTTCTGGTTCGTAGTTGTAGGCAAGACTTTCCTCCACAGTCCGAGCCGTCTTCATCGTCCAACCGTTCCACACTACTCAAAGACTTGCGTGCTGTCATTTCCACTGTGTCCAGGGCGATTTGACGTGTTGGCTGTCAATTGGCTGTCAGGATTGTCCGGTCGCCAGATCGGATGGGGCATAACGTACGGCCGACAACGATGGCGCCGACAACGATGGCGCGCATATCAGTCTGCGGAGATACGTGCCGAGGACGCGCCGCCTCAAAACATCACGCGGACTCGTTCCCGTCTCTGGAATTCTACCCATCGGCCGCTTTCGGCAATTTGATCAATCGAGGTTTCGAAATGTCTTTTGGTACATCATGCTTCGGATGCACGGGTAACGATGTGATCCCTTCTTTAGCGAGCAGATGGTTCAGGTTGTTGAGATTGTCCTTAACCAATACTGCATCCTCGCTGCACGGGAGGTAAACACCTTCTCGATTGTCGGTAGCGAACAGCACTCCACGCCCGTGACGGCAGAAAACGAAAACGAGTTGCTTTTGAAGATAGAGAAGCAGCCTATGCCGTCTGCCGGCGTGCTGGACATAAACTGTTCTCTTTCGCCAGGACCCCTTCTCCCTTCTCTCCCACTCCGCAATCATACTAGCGACGGCCGCGTTCCAAAGTTGGTCCGACAGGAGCTGGGCCTTGGACTCTTCTCTGTGTTTCCTTCGAAGCGAGAGTCTCTTGCGCTGAGCCCGCGTCTTCTTTCTTGGCTGGTCGTGCTGAGAATGTTGCATGAGTAGACGAACCTGCCTAGAACGCGCAGTCTCTCTAAATTACCGCCTTCCCGGCCTTTGGTCATTCAAGAGTAAGAGTATATAATCACTATTGTAGACGACAAGGCCGTGCTAACCAGACGGTCACCTCAGACTTGAGATTGTTCCCTGCACCCTGGGAACTGGGTCTACAGAGTCGGTTGCTCCTGTGTGAATCACACGGTCGAGCATTTCCCAATTCCGGGTCTGGGGTAAGGGCAACATCGGGTACTCCCCCTTGGGGTTGAGTCCAAAAATCTCCATCTGGGGCGAGTCTGTCCCATTATTCGGATTTTCACTCTTCTTGACCTTCATTTCATTGTTTTGATTGAGTCCAACATATCGCTGGTCCCATAGATATCTGTGCAGTCATCTCCTATCACTCTGTCCTAGTTCGACAACGCTACAAGCTCCTCAAGAGCGGTCGAGGGCCTCGGTATCCAACCGGGCTGATGGCTGCTTCAAGAACGTTCTTTATCAGGCTAAACAGGAGAACACTATGCATCAGAACTCTAGAATAGTTACAGATCTTGATCACTTTAAGGATTCTCATCCGACATTCGTGACCGAAATTGACATGGATGATTTCGAATTTGATCGAGCCACGATGTTGGAGGCCGGTTGCAATTTCAACACTTCTGAACAATGCGGACTGAAGAAATGCCGGCAACGGCATCGACGGGGTTTTATTCTCAAAACAAAGGACGGGCATTACTTTAACATTGGCCAGTACTGCGGGAAGACAAATTTAGGAGTTACGCTCCACGAATGGCTAGAGGGTTATGAGGCAGCTCTCAAGATACTTACTCAAAAGGAAGTGTTGTCGGTTGAACCGAAGCGCCTGCTCAAGATTCTACACGAAAACAAACCAAGGCTGCTACAACTCGAACGAATCAATACTTTCATCTGGCAACACCTCAAGCCGTTGGCATTGGAGGCCGCGAAGCGAAAAAAGGAGCGCCGATATCGTGGGTTGGAATTCATTGCTTCGCGACTTCAATTTAGCAGCCAAGTCGAACAGACGGAGCAAGAAATAGAGATCATCCTGGCTTGTGGTCAGGAACAGATGGAAAGGGAAATGGACCGGACAAGGCTTTTGGCGGCATATCGTCTCATCAAAGCCAGGATTACCCGGATGCGATCCTTCGAGAGTGCATGTTTGAGGTTCTTCGGCAGTGAACCGGGATTTGGCGAAGCCGAACGAGGAGAAAACCTAGTTCGCATTTTTGATGATTTTTCCTGTATAGGCGACCGTGAAATGCCAGCCTGCGATGTGACTTCATTTACCGAGTCCATATACATTCCTGCGCTTCGTAAGCGAGTCAGCGCCTACGGAGTATTCCCCGTCTAACCGCCGAGCCGCCATCTCGTGCGGCTGACTCATCAATCAGAAATTGGGCATTCCAGTCTTGAATGGAGATTTATGGAGCTCCTAAGGTACATCAGTGTTTCGACTAATATGATTGCCTTCTGTTTGGTTTGCGTACTGATGCTAGTCTGCCTTTTCAGAAAGCCGCTAGTCGGCCTGCTACAAAGGCTTATTCGTGGCTCGGTCAAGATCAGTTGGCGAAGGATAGAACTTAAGGGCGAATTTCTTCCGCCGAAGGGGGGAAGCCGAAATCGCTTGCCCGAGATTCCTAACAACGAGGGAAAGGGGCCGAGAATTTAGCAGCTTTCTGATCATTCCTTTCTTCAACGAGCACATCAGATGAACGGCTAAACAGCCACTTGCTGAGCGGAATATGGGAATTCTCGAATATTGTTCCAACCCTCACCGTGAAAGGCTTCTTGCACCCGGCACGTGAGCGAAGAACATCTACACGCTACCTATGCGAGTTTGACTTCATATACAACAGGCGCGAGGCGCGAGGATAAGGTTCGCCTAGACCCCGTCCACCTATTGGCTGCTTGTATGTCAGTCTCTTCCATTCGGCCATCTTGAGCGTATAAACTGTTCGCTCGAAATCCGGGATGAACCCCAGCGAGTGATTAGGGGCGCAGGCCCGTGGGCGGGACAATCCCACGGGCAAAGCGGGGTTACTTCGGCCTTATGCCGACCATAGGGCCGGCCAAGGCCAGGATGAACACGGTATCGTTAGGGCTGAGAAATGGTTTCAACAGCTCCAACAAAGACTCGGGCGTTTCGCTTGTCAAAAGGATGTAAGAGCTTGCCGATACTTTCTTATTCTCGTACCGGTCTCTTACTTTGTAGAACTGGCGGTACCCGTCGCGAGTCTTTTTCGCGAGGTCATAGGTCAACAGTAGCATTGTTGTTTCTCCTTGCTGCTCAATTGCGGGGAGGGGCCGGGCTCGCTCAGGGTTGTGTGGGGACACTGGTCCTAGGCGAACCACGGCCATTGCTTTCGGATCGCTGGAGAAAGGGGTTAAACTGGGGTGGGTCTCTACACCGCAAAGGGTGCTAAAATACTCCAAGTGGGGGTGACGCGAATCGAACGCGCACGGCTGCCGCAGCAGCCACCGGGTTCCAAACCCGGCGCGTCTACCTGTTCCGCCACACCCCCGCGAACGCTTCGGATGGCGTCGGTTGGAGTAGGTGAAGAACCTCCGGCCTAGCGCCATCTGAGGCGGAAAAGATTGATTGGTTAGCTGATGGTAAAGAAGAAGAAAAAGGCGACGAAGAAAAGCGCCCCTAAGCCAGGGCGCAACGGATCTCCAGTGTCATTAGCTCCATTGACTTTTGATGAAGCGATAGGCGGCTTGCTTCAAGTCCCGCCCGAGAGGAAAGCAAAAGAAGCGTCTAGGAAAAAAACACCCCGCTAGGACTCCAATTTGAGAGCAGGAAGCGGAATAGCGCCGGATACTAGATTGGTCTTGAGTGCGTATGCGGTGCCTTCGTCCGTAATAGTGCAATTCGCTCGCCTGGGTTGCCCGGCTTCACGCAGAATCACAAACCCGGCCTGTTCCAGTTGCCTCAGGTGAAGTACGGTGAGGCTGCGGTTATGATTCTCCACGTAGCTATCTAACTCGTATAAATGCAAGGTGTGGCGGCGGAACAACGCGGCAAGCAGGCGTTTATGCGTTTCGTCTAACGGCGGAGGCTCAGGTTTATGAGAGAGGTCTTCTATCTGCTGTTCAAGTTGCTGGCATTTAAGGTCGGCTTGCTGTACTTCTGCTTTAAGCGCGGCATTCTCAGCCTCAAGCTCAGTTATCTTGCATTCAAGGTGAAATGCCTTACCCTCAAGCAGCGAGACCTGCGCTTGCGAGTCTCGAAATTGAGACTCAGCCGTTGACAGCTTCTCTTTGAGAACGGCGCTCAGTGGAATGTCTTTGAGAAGATCTAGAATGAAACCCATCCGGACCTCCGGTCTTCCTAGTGTTCCAGACGTGATTGAAGGTCTGCCACCTGCGTCTGAAGGTCTGCTATCTGCGTCTTGAGCGCCGCGTTCTCTTGCTCGATTGGGCTCGTACTTGGGTAGGCGATGATCCGCTCGACCAAATACAAAAAGCAGTTAGCAACCCCAAGCTTGATAAACACAACAGGCGCAGTAGCCGGGACGCCAAAGCGTCTGGCGCATCTGCTCCGGTTTAACGTAAGAGTAGGCGTCATCCGCCGGCGGTAGTTGGACCGTGAACGTTGCGGTACCGTGCGACAAGGTAATGGACTTCGCTGAAAGCTCGGAAACAACCGCCTCGTCGAATATGAATGAGGCGACAGGGCGCTTAGTGTCATCTGGTGAAACCACGAAAAGCACCATTAATGTGAGTGGCGGGTCTGATGTTCTCCAGGTGCTCAATAAGGTGCGTGGATGTTCTTGGGACATTCAGGCCGTCGCCCTTCTAGCGCGCTGGCTCGGACAAGAGAACGCGCAGTACATAGTTGATGAGTCAAAGAAGCTTCGATCTGATCATGAAATAGACGTGCTGGTCTTTCCAGGGCTACCGCCGGATTAGGTTACCGCGAAAAATAAGCACTAGCTGGTAATTCAGTTTGAATCTGATCTCAGGCCATGGCAAACTCCGCAATTTTCCCACCCGTCGCTTCCGAAGCGTCTATCCAGCCAGTCTTTCGATGCAGCGCGATCTGCGGAGAAATATTTCGGGTATTCCCGAATGACCATGGCTTGTACGGCCTCGCATGAAACGTGATGCACCTTTTTGACATCGGACCGTTCATTTAGAATGAATCCCTTCTTGTCAAGCTGGATGAGTAGCATCTCGTCGCTTGTGGTAATTTGTCGCATAGGCTACCGCCATTTTTGCCATCTTATTTGGAGCCAAGTACTCGCGTGCGCTCCGCGCCAGTATGCGATTTTTTCGGCCCAATGCACCGCCGTTCTTACCAAAGCATTGCGTTGCATGTCACACCGCTTGCCGGTAGAACGTAGCTCAGCCGGTAGCGCCGAAAAATGCGCTGGCGCTGCCGTTGGTGCCGAAAACTCGCACCTTGTTCATTAACTCAGCCGTGAAGCACACGGAGCTTGTGGATCGCGCTCCGCCACTTCCGCCCACCCGCTTGGGTGTTCAACACGGCCCGGTGAAAGCCGCAGGAGACTCCTACGGCATGTCAATTTCGCTCAACCGAGCTTTCCTCCGGGAGCACCAGGGACAACTCAGGTGCGCGTAACTCTAAGCCTCAATCGAAACGGACTCACTAACCGTCGAGAGTCTCCGAGTCGTCGACCAATTTTGCTCCGGGTGGTTTAAGTCTGTCAACGATATAATTCCCGACACACCGGCCTCATACATTGCCCTTTAGAATCCGATCCATCATATTGGCCGCGTCGTGTTGAAGCGCAGGAAGCACATGCAGGTAGATATCACTGGATATCGTGATCCCTGAGTGGCCCAAGAGTTCGGAGATCACTTTCAACGAGACTCCCTGAGCCAACAAGAGGGAAGCGAAAAAGTGTCGCAGATCGTGTATTCTATAATGTCGAAAGTATTGTTTACGCTCGCCCATCGCTTCATCGCATTTCTCGCATCGATCAGCCGGCGCCGAATAGTCACCACAGTTGTTGCACTTCTGTTTCGACAGGATGCGGTCGAGGGTTCGTTTCACGCCGCGGGGATCGAGAGGCTTGCCGAGCCTTGCGGTGAAAACCAGTCCGGTATGGACCCATCGGGATCCCGCCGCTAGTTTCTCGGTCAACTGTCGCTGGCGGTGTTCGCGGATCTTCAGAATCAACGAACTGGGAATGCTAAGGGTCCGGCGAGACTTTGCGGTCTTGAGTTCTTCGATCACGAGGTCGCCGCCAAAACGCTGGAGTTGTTGATTGACTCGAAGGATACGGTTCTCAAGATCCAGATCGGACCAACGCAAACCCAGCGCCTCGCCGCGCCTCAACCCCATGGCCAACACGACAGTAAACAGCGCCTCCAATCGTTCGCCGCAGACGGCCGCAAGGAATTCGCGCGATTCCTCTGGGGTGATGGGGATTACCTCAAATTTCTTCACCCTAGGAGGGTCCACGAGTTGAGCGACGTTACGAGCGATAATGCTCCATTTGACGGCCTGGCCAAGAGCCTGTCGAAGTATCCCGCGTTGATATCGGACGGTCTTAGCTGATAGTCCAGAATCGAGCTTTTGATTGATGTATTTCTGAACCTGCTGCGGGCTGAGTTTCGTCAACGCGATATGACCCAGCCCAGGCGTGATGTGAAGCCGAATCTCGGCCGAATAGCTCGCATATGTTCTGCGCCGTGTCGTCGGCTTAATACAGTTTTCTAACCAGTGATCCAGGAATTGAGCAATTGTTTGCCGTGCGGCCTTAATCGGAAGACCTTGATGGTGCCGGTGAAGATCGTCACTTAATTTGTTAGCAGCTTCTTTGCGAGTGGCGCCATACACATATTTGCGCTGCCGCTTGCCTCCGGACCAGCCAAGGTCAATGACTGCACACCATCGGCCGTCCGGCCGCTGAAAGATCGACCCCTCACCGTGACCGCGACGTCGTTTTGCTTGTCGCTTTTCCTTTGGTTCGTGGTCCTCCATTCGCCCTCTCCACTGTTTACCTGGTGCTCTGCTCGTATTCATCAAGGAGCCGTCTTATCCTCGATAGCTCCTGGGCTGAGGCCGGCTTACTGGCAAGCGCCTGCATTATCAGGTTCGCCGCCGATCCTTCAAATGCCCGATCCAAGAGATCGCTCACCAGCGCACGCTGGGTCTGGACCTGGGGTACGCTCGCCTCGTAGATATGCGCACGGTGCTCATCGTTCCTGCGAAGCAACCCCTTGTCTGTCATTATTTGCATGAACTTCAACACAGTGTGTATCCGGCCGGCCTGGTCTGGTTAAGAGCGTCGCGCACCTGGCGGACAGTGCTGGATCCGCGTAGCCATAGCACTCTCAGGATATCCAGCCCACCTTCGGTTGGACGTGCAACGTCCCTCCTATTCATCGAACCACCCGTCTTTCTTGATCCCGCATTCACAATCTGTCCGTCCTTGCTAGACTTTCCATTTGACATTACTAACATACCATATGACAATAGAGATGGCAACATGATTCGGAAAGGAAGGACAGAATGAACTCACAAATCAATCGAGAATCACGGCAGCAAATCCCCGACTATTCTATCGAGCTAATCCAAGATCAGACGCAGAATGGTCAGCCGATTCATCCGAGCATAAAACCACTCCTGCTCCGTGTGCGTGAGGTAGTTTTGGTCACTGGATTTAGCCGAAGCAAAATCTATCAGATGATCGCGGAGGGTGCCTTACCCTGTGTTAGACACGGCAAATCAGTGCGGGTACTGGCTGAAGGGTTAAACCATTGGATCGAAACGAATGGGTCAGTTGCTCAAAACTAAGTTTTGACCGAAAGGAAACATGGATCCAAAAGATTGGTCGAGCGAAGAACCGGTAGCCCACTGAGTAAGGAATCTTGATCAGCGACCGCCATAGTTGGCTAAGTTTTGCCTCTCAGTCTTCGATTCGGAACTCTTCATCCAAGGATTTGACAGCGCGTTTCAGAAAGGCGGCCGAGAATCCCTTATTCAATGCCATAAACGATAGCAGTGTGTCGCGGAGTACAGCCGTTTTCCAAACTTCCACTTTGCGCTCCGATACGCCGCGAGTTCTTAGGAATCTGGACAGGACTTTAACTTGATTATCAGTCGGAAAGCTCTTATCAGACAGAATATTAGATAGGTGTCCAACGCCAACGCGGGTCCTGGTCGCGATGTCTTTCTGAGTGATATTCAGGTCCTCAATGAAACGTTTTAGCATCTGACCGGACTTGAATTTGTACTGCTCCGCGATTTCGGCGCGTTTCGTCGGCAAGGTGTGTCGGTCCCGTTCGCCCAACAACCATAATTGATCAACCGTGGCTTCATCTAGACCGCGATATAGTAGTTCCGTTCGAAGTTTGGCGAGGTTCTCGGCACTTGGGTGTGAAGTCCGGTTTAGCAATTGAGCGGTATATGGCCTGGAACGATCCAACGCTAAGGTCAGTTGTTCAACCGAGATGCCGTATTTCTCCATCAAATCGCGGAGCGCCTCATCGAAAGTAGTCTTGCTGTTGAACAAACCCTTTTGATCCCTTCGGATGCGATCGATCGCGCGGTTGAACTCCTGGCGGATTTCGTCCTTCGTATTCAAATGCTCTTGATTTATCCCGAACCTCTGATATCGAGCTGTTGGCACCAGTTCGCCGTCCTTGTTCAGCATCAATTTCTTTTCTTTGAGTTGATCTCGAAGGCTCATAGCATATTGGCGCGCTTTCTCGGAGTTCAGGTCATCACGGCTCATCACCAGGCGGATAGCGGCTTCCGATTCCTCCTTGCTCACACCTTCGGCTGGCTTAAACTCCAGGGCGCCTGCCGGCTTCGTCATGATCGTTTTGGTTACGACGCCAAGCTTCGTAAATTTGCTCGGATCATTCTTGACCTGGTCCTGCAGTTCTTCTGGCGTGCCCCTGAACGCCAGAATCCTCATGAGGAGCTCCGCGTCCACTTCGCGTTTGAGTTCCTGATAGGTCATACCGGACTCTATCATCTTGCCCAGGATATTCGCTCTTTCGATCTGGGTATAGCCTTCGTCGCCCATGATCACCCTCTTGAGGGATACAAGGTCCGTCTCAGGGGTCGCAGTATGGTCAATGACCGCAGCAACCTGTTCGCCGCGGTTCCGCGCGACCGTAATGCGCCGATGTCCCTCAATCGCAATATAATGGATCTTTCTGTTCTTCTGTTCCTCCGTGGTCGCAAATCGAACCGTCACCGGGTGTGCCGGGTTAAAGCCGCCGTTCCCATATTGCTCTGCAAATGCCTTGAACTGCTTTTTGAGTTCCCCGATATTCTTCACGCGGTCGGCTAGAAGCTCGTTTTGAACCGGATTGCCCTCGATGTCGCGAGGGTCGAGGAAGACAACTTCTTGCTGAGGTGTTTTGCTCATTCTTTTACTAAGTTATACTGAGCGATGAGGGCGCGGTCAAATAGGGTACGAAGCGAGACGGGAGTTGCGCGCGTTTCCCGGTCATTGGTCGGAGATAGAAACCGAACTGCGGTCATGACCCGCAGTCAGCCAGAGCGTATTCATTCGCCCTTTGGCTGATCATGCAGGCAGACTATTCAGCCGTGGGCTGCTTGAGCAAGACTGGGCCGCACGCATTCTATTCCGGCTAGTTTTTCTCGCCAGTCCAGTGAACTGATTCCAATCAAAGGAACCTTGAGAATAAGTCTTACTGACGATTTCTTTCCTGGCGCCGCGCTTCGCAAGATTATCGGCTACTTCGTTAAACACGATTCCAGCGTGTCCTTTCACATGGCGAAACTCGACTGGCGCGCCGTATGCTCTGACTTTTGTCTGTATCCTGGCTATTAACTCAATGTTCTTTTTGATTTTCCACTTCTTGGTGATGACTCCGATTGAGTATTCGGAGTCTGAGCAGATGACGAGAGGCTTAGGGATCTTAATCGCATCCAATACCGTCTCAATTGCTGTCAGCTCCGCGATATTGGACGTAGCTTTTTCCACGAAGCCGTTGACGACGCGGATGTGTCCATGCCACAGCAAAACAACCCCGTACCCGCCAATGCATTCCGGGCTGCCATTACCTCGGGTTGCCCCGTCTGTGTATGCGAGAATCTGATCATTAACCAGACCCAGCGTCGGCATGGCGTTGCGGCGCGGGATGGTTTGAGCGGCAAGAGGTGTCGGCCGCTTTATGAGTCGGATGTTTCCAAGTCCTCGCGTTAGGCTGTGATCGCGATTATGTATTGGCAATTCAGACATCATCAAATCCTTTCAATTATGAAGCGCTGCGGTTCCCGCCTTTCCGTCGCCGATCCAACCGTCCGCGCTCTTTCGCGTCTTGGGAATTCTCTTTGGGTGTGCCAGGCAGCGTATGAAAGAAGTTGGCGCACGGAGGATTGTCGCAATTATGTCTCAGTAACTTACCTTCCGGGATATTGCCTCGCAGTTTTTCATAGACGGCTCGATGAACTCGTATATTTTTCTTCTTCTTCGGATCCCAGACTATTCCATAACCCTTCTCGTTCTTGGCCCGTTTCCACGGCCAACACGCTGTTGGTCCGGCGCTCGTGTCGATGTTAAGCAACAGGTCATCCATCAACGTTCGGCGCGGCGGTCTTTTGCTGCTGCTTACTCTGCCTCGACAGCCGCCTCTACAAGTCTCGGGTATGTATTGTTGACCGCCTGGTAATGGATAAACGGATGCCTTAAAATCGGCTCCGCAATTGACGCACGTTCTGAAGACCGAGCTTCGTTCGTCGTCGTTGACATGGAAATTCTCTTTGCTGCAATTTAAGGAATTTCCGTCGCGGAATTTAACGTTTCGATTTGGCCTAACGTCGGCCAGCCAGCGGTGTAAGTACACCGTTTCACCATCGATGGTGGTCCAGATCAGAATCTTGCCGCCGTAAGATTGCGATCGCCATTCATGCTGCCTGATTTTTACCAGGTCCTCACGGTCGATCTTAATCCTGACGCCGTTCTTAGTTTTGAAAACTGTTGTCGGTGATTTAGGCATGGCTTTGCTCATGTCGATCAAATATTCTTCAGAACAAATTCAGCGTTTCGATATCCGCTTTTCTCTTTGGCTATCTCGATCAACTTTGAAGGGATAGGAGAATCGGTTATTAGGCCGTCGTGCTCATCCGACAGAATACGGATGTTGTTTTCATGCAGGAGGTCCGACAGCGTAAGGATGAATTGTCTTTCTCGGCCTTGCAGATAATGGAAAATGATTTTTTTTACCTTTTTCCTCATGGCTCCTGGGCCTTTGGGAGCTTTGTAGTGTGGGAGTTTGAGAGGCATTTGAACGGCATTACGAAACACTCCGCGATCAATGTGCTTTGGTATATAGACTGTCAGCATATATCGATGCCAGTACCTCGTGGCAGCCAAGAATCCAGCTAACTCTCGATGCAGGAATTTGAGCGCAGCATCAAGCGAATCTTCCGTATTGAACCCGCAGTCATTGATCAGCAACTTTATTGTCGATGGGATAGACTTACATCCAGGTCGAAACCATTTGGCTTGACTGCGGTATGGCAACCAGGCCCCATTGACATAAGACAGCGGAATCTGTTTGAAGGCCCTTGTTCGTAGGTCGACGTCCTTCGTAAAACTTAGTTTTGAACCGATGGATAAGAACTGTTCAAGTGTCGAGTCCAAATCATCGAGAAAATGGTCGAAGTTCCGTGTCGCGTGCAGAATCTCGGCGCGTCTCTGGTCAGTCCAACCGGCCGAGTCTTCATGAATTCGATCAAGATCAAGCTGGACAATTTTGAGATGACATCGTCTCAAATCATAATTGAAAACTTTCAGACTCAGGCTCCTGTATGCAGCCCGCTTCATTGTCCTGGTACAACTTTGCAGCAACGGATAACCGGCATCCCTTCCGACGCCGTAGAATTTAGCCGAGAACCTGCCAGAGTCTTGAACCACATATCGAGGGCGATATAGTAGGATTGGGCCAATCTGATTTTCCGGGGCACTAAGACGTACTGCGTTCCAGCAGTGCAAATCATGCTGCCAACGCTGTCTTGCTTTAAGCCACTCAGCACTACCTTCTATCTCCTCTTTCATTTTCTGCTCTAAAGAAGCAACGTGAATTTCTATTGCTTCGTCGTTGAACCAAGCAATGGATGAGTTAAGTCGATCGAGATTTCTTTGGATAAGTGCCGGGTACTGATTGCGATTTCGGTCGGTAGCTGTGAATTTTGTGGTTCGGGTCGGGCGCCTTATCGGTCTACCGTCTGAGAGATTGACCCAATCATCGTGCTTGATTTGATCTGGCGTGATGATCAGTTCGGGAGGGTCTACCAGAAGATAGGTCCGCGAATATTCACCCACTTGGTACGAATTATCGGCCCTAGCTATCCCGATGCCCACCAGATCCCGCGGATCAGCCTGATAGCCCGCTTTCCGCCTAATGACTTCGATCGGAATCTGGGATCCAAACGCGGCCATTTCATCGCCGGTTCTCAGGAAGACCTCAACGCGGTCTTTGTTCAATCGGTTGTAGTGTCCGGAGCGGAACAGATGATCGGTGAGTCTTCGGTTGCCGGGATTCATTTTTGGGTCAAATCTGTCGAACCATTGACAGTAGATTGCCCGGAATTGAGCCGGCACTGGAAAGCCAGAACGGAAGTGGGAGGGTGTCATTTGGCCACCTCCGAAGTGAAATAGAAACGCAGCGCCGGCGCGAGGGCGGCCAGCAAATGGCCGCCCTTGTAAATATCTGGATCAAAGGAGGAAGCTGCTAAGTCCAGGCACCCCGCTAAGCCGAAAAACGTCCAAGTCCGCCACCATAGGTGTATATAACAGTGTTGTGGTGATGGGTTATGGTTTTTATAGCCATGGTTTTCCCCATGAGACTCTCCATGGCTTCTTAACTGTTGGTCTTGATTGCTTGTTCTTGTAGATTTTTTTCGGGCGCAGGAATTGCCATCCAAAACCGATCTGCAGTGCAGATTGAACTTCAAAGGTCGCCAGATCGACCCGGCATCAGAGCGATGGAGGTGAACTATGGACTTGCAATGGGTGTAGAATTTGGTATAATTATTCATGACAACACCGAACCTGAACGACAAGTTTTGAACGTGAGGCTGCCAAGGGTTAAGCGCCTTGGCAGCCTCAAATATTTTCCGCCTTCAAATCTTCATCTGGCCCCGCTTTCAGCGACGCCATTTGCTAAGAATTCGTGCAAGTGGGACTCCGAGTAGCGAACTATCCGGCCGCTCAACTTGAATGCGCGAAGACGACCAGCCTTTCGAAATCTGTCGACCGTCTGAGTGGATACGCCAAGAATCTCTGCTATTTGCTGCGTGTTGAGTAGGTTGACGTTGGTTTGGGAATCAATCGGTGCCTCGCTGTTCATCGGATCTCCTTTTGTGACGTTTTACTTCTACACCTAAATTCTAACACGGTATCGGAACATATCCAAAACTTTACAAAGGTTCGCGTTCGGGTCATTGGGCAGGCGACGATCAATGTCGGAGAAGGTACCGCGCTTGTTCCGAGCTGTGGGTAGCGTCGGAGAAGGCGCATCGAAGCTAAGATCGTTAATACGGCCATATTATTGAGAAAGCAGATATGTACGGATACGGAAATCCGAGCAAAGGAAGGACAGACTATATCTGTCACCGATATAGCCAGTATAGATATAGTTCTCATCTTCAGTGTAATCCCCCCCCCCGTTCCGAGTGTGGCTGGCGCCATGAGCGCTTGACGTCCGAGCGGGTCGGTGGCTTGGTCCGGGT